>Ga0194130_10001312_pt1 | contig 40650 bp, 41 predicted proteins | sample TA2KigsurfametaG_FD_160084 | JGI IMG/M metagenome (GOLD analysis project Ga0194130, IMG submission 160084) | Freshwater microbial communities from Lake Tanganyika, Tanzania - TA2015050 Kigoma 12 surface | ecosystem: Environmental > Aquatic > Freshwater > Lake | place: Tanzania: Lake Tanganyika...
CGTACAAGTGCGGTCTATGGACCCAGCGGGCGATTTAACTTAACAGTCTCCGAGAATCGAACTGCCTTTTCACCGATTGATGAGAGCTGCACGTGCTACACCTGCACCCATTACACAAAGGCCTATTTACATCATCTTTTTAAGAGTAAGGAAATCTTAGGTTCTACACTCACCACAATTCATAATGTGCATTTCACAGTAAAACTAGTCGATAAAATTCGAGAACATTTAGATCAGGATAATTATGAAGATTTCCGTGATGATTTCCTGGCTCGCTATTACCCTTCGCGATGATAGGTCGGTTCCACCCGCTTGATTAATGCGATGACCCGATAAGTGACTGGCAGGAGTAAGACCTCTAGCGCAGTTTTATAGAAATAACCAAGTATGAGATACCTGAAGAATTCCTCTCCAGTGATAACGCCATAAAAGGCGATTGTGCAGAAAGTGAGAGTGTCTGCAAATTCTCCAACGACGGTAGAACCAACGAGTCGGAACCAGAGCGCCTTCTCATCGGTTCGCTCTTTAATTTTGACCAATACATATGCATTGAGTAGCTGTCCCACGAGGAATCCACAGACGCTGGCAAGAACTATCCGAGGCAGGAAGCCAAGGACTGCCTCGAATGCCGCTTGATTCCCCCAACTTTCAGCCGGTGGCGCAGCTTGGACCGCCCAAAAAGTAAGTGATGCGAGAATTGAAAGACCAAATGCGAGAAAGATTGCTCGTCGCGCTGCCTTTAATCCGTACACCTCGCTGAGCACATCGCCCACAATGTAAACCAACGGAAAAAGAAAGGCGCCACCATCTGTAATAAATGGACCAAATTCAATCAACTTGACTGCACCAATATTGGAAATGAGAAGTAGCGCAGCAAATATCGCAATCACATATGGATACACGCCACTAGATGGTGAAGCGAATGCAATCTTCCTCAGTGTTCTACTCCTCGCTTTTGAGTAACTCCGCAATTTTTCTTTCGATTTGTGGATCGTTGTCGTTGATTTCAACGACCTTAGTACGACTAGTCTGACCCATCACGATCGAGACTTTCGATAATGAAACACCAACGGCTTCGGCAATTGCTCGGCAGACGGCAGTGGATGCCCGGCCATCGATTGCCGGCTCTGATACCGCTACTACGAGCGCAGGCGGGTCGCCAAAGCTACCTCGAACCTTATTTCGAGATGCACCTGGCTTCACGCGCACGGTCACTCTTATCGCCATAGGTCAATTCTACTAAACTAGAGCAATGATGATCAGCAAGAGAATTTCATGGGAGAAGCTTTCCTGGACAGAGATTGCAGAACTCGATCGTGAGAGCACATTCATCATCATCCCTACTGGTGCCATAGAACAGCATGGACCTCATCTCACTATTGATACAGATATTTATAACTCTGATGCCATTGCGCGCGCAGTTGCCGAAAAGATTACTCAAGGCGGAAAGCAGCGAGTACTGGTCGCTCCCCCCATCTGGTGGGGTACCTCTCCACATCACCTCGGATTTCCTGGAACTATCTCGCTAAAGAATGAGACTTTTACTAGCATTCTTTTTGAGACTATCGCTTCACTCAAACCTCATGGGTTCTATCGCTTCATAATTCTTAATGGACATGGTGGAAATATCGGCAACCTCACCGCGACCGTCTCCAAAATAAGCGAGGAGCTAGGTATCTCAATTCCTGCGCTCTCCTATTGGCAGACCATCACGGATGTTCTCATCAAGGTCGGCGAATCTGAGATTGGCGGCATGGGTCATGCTTGCGAGATGGAGACTTCGCTCGCATTATTTTTACGACCTGAGGATGTCAATATGGAGAAGGCCATCATCGATATGCCAAAGCAGCCGACACCCTGGTCGTGTATCGATTTTCGCCAACCCGGATTTTTAAATATCCCTCTAGATCTCAAGCGAGATAGCAGAGCGGGGATTATCGGTAATCCTCTTCTGGCGACTCGAGAGAAAGGTGAGGAGATTTTCACCGCCGCCGTAGATCGCATTGGCGCTGCCATCGAAGGAATGGCTCATTTGAAGAAAAGTGATCTCACAACGTCCCGCTTTTGATTGCTCTTAATCCCCTGGTGAAAAGTGACGTGACTGCACCAGGCCAGCAGCCTCACCTCTGCTCAACACGGCGAGCGCCATTTTCCGAGAGGCTTCGTCGATCATCGCTGACTTATAGATAGCCGCTCCTTTTGCACCGCCCGATTGAGAGGTGAAATATTGATAAGCCTCGAGAAGCATCGCAGCCTCGTCGAATCGCACTTGGGTTGGAGTGAAAATTCGATGGCATGCCGCTATTTGATCTGGGTGCAAGACCCACTTTCCATCAAAGCCCATCGCTGAGGAAATGCCCGCTGATTTTTCAAACTTTGAAATATCGCGAACTTCCAAAGTTGGTCCGTCGATAGCAGCCACTCCAGCAGCTCGAGCAGCAACGAGAACTCGCATCAACGCATATTCGTTGGAGGTAACCTCTTCTGCGCTCGCGCCAAGGTCAGCCATAAAGTCAGCAGGACCAAAATTCAACGAAGTGACCCTGGGAGATTGGGCAATCTGTTCACAGTTGACCAATCCTTGTGCGCTCTCGATTTGTGCATCAATAGTGATACTGCCTTGCTCTCGCCCCACCGTGCTCTCGATTTGAGAAAGTAATTGGGCTACCTCTGCAACATCACTATCTCGGTGCACTTTCGGCACGATGATTGAATCAATCCAACGTGCAACACCAGATTTGAGCATTTCGACATCTTCGGCAAACCACTGACTATCCAACGCATTTATACGCACACTTATAGTGGGGGCTTTGAATTTCTTCTGCCCTGCCGAACTTATCAATTCACGAGCAACTCCTTTTGCATCAGGAGCGACCGCATCTTCAAGGTCTAAGAAAATCTGATCGACCTGGAATTCCAGCGCTTTTCCAATCATCTTTTCGCTACTGCCCGGGACAGCAAAGACTGATCGTCGAGCTCGAGTTTGTGACATCAGAACCTCTTCAAATATTGAGAAAAAACGTTGCCCATAAGCCTTTGTGCGTACTACGGTACATCAAAGGAGGAGTAAATGTCAGGTCTTCGCGCAGGTGCAGCAGTAGTCTCGATAGAACCCCCATTGCCATCAGATCCACAAGGTTTCGTTCGCCGTGCCGTAGCAGTTCGAGATTCCATCGATTCTTGCCAAGTTCGAGCATGTGTCATTCAAAACGACGATTACATCATCGCAGTTCTAGCTGCTGATGTTACAAATCTGGATACATACTTTGCTGACCGAGTCCGTAAAGCGATAGTTGCTGCCACTGGAATTCCTTATGACAACATACTTCTCAACTCCAGCCATACCCATGCTGGACTATGGCCTCGAAAAGAGGGCGAGAAACTCCATGGAGAATTTGCCCAGCTGACTGATGCTGAGCATGCATATTTTGAAAAGATTCCTTATGACTACGCAAGCGCGTGCGTCAAAGCAATTTCGCGAATGCAACCTGCGCGTATCTCCGGCGGGACTGGTACCGCTCCAGGTATCGCTGTCAATCGGCGAGAACGCGATGGTAAGGGTGGAACAATCCTTGGCTGGAATAAAGAGAACTTCATCGACGAAGAAGTTCCAACAATTCGGATCGATGCTCACGATGGCAGCGCAATTGCCACGCTGATTGGTTTTGGTTGCCATCCTGTAGTCCTCGGCGGAGAGGTCCCTTACGCGGGTAGCGATTTTCTTGGGCCGCTACGTAATCAAGTAGAGATGCTTCGCGGTGGCACCTGCATCTTCTTTCAAGGAGCTGCTGGAAATATCCTTCCCCTCGAAGCTTTTTTTGATCATCCTGGACCAGAGATTGCTTTCGGACATCGCCTTGCGCTGGAGGCGGTCCACGCAGTTGTTGATAAGGACCCCCGTGAGATAGATATCGAACATATCGCCTATGGTTCAGTCACTCCGATCTCGCTATATCGGAGAAAGGCGAGAAATCCGCAAGGAGCCCAACCAATCCTTGCTAAAAGAAAGGTGCTCAACCTTCCACTTAATCCATCGCTGACGGTGGCCGATATGGAACGGGAGTTACAGGAGCGGTCTAATGATTACGCCGCTAAAGAGAAGGCTGGCGCAAAACGTGATGTACTCAATCCAATTCGCTACCACATCTCCTGGCTTACTGAGATGTTGAAGATGGCTGCGTTAGGGCCACTACCCGAGGAGATTCCGGGAGAGATTTGGGTTGCGCGCTTAGGTGATTGTGCAATCGTAGGAACTCCTGGTGAATTATTCACTGAGATTGGCGCTGAAGTTCGCCGGCGATCTCCCTTTGCAACCACCTTATTTGCAGGATATTGCCAGGGCGTTCTCGGTTACGTATCGACTCCTGAGGAGTATCAATGGGGTGGATATGAGCCCACAGTCGCGCAACGTGGTTATGGTCATCCCGCTCCCTTTGCGCCAGAGGCAAGTCGAATCTTGATTGAAGAATCACTCACGCTCCTTAACCAGTTAGGCGGAGGCAATGACTAATTCTCAATTGGTAAATACTGTTCTTGGTCCCGTACCGGCTAATCAACTTGGTTTAGTTCTCCCCCACGAACATCTCATCGTTGACACCTACGATGTTCGGCGGAGCGCGGAGATGGTCCTTCTTGAACCTGACACGATGGTGAAAGAGGTAGAACTCTTCAAAGCTGCTGGTGGCGGGACGATGGTAGATCAGACAATCTATGGCCTCCACCCTGAGCCCGATAAATTGGAGTACATCTCGAGGAAGACCGGGGTTCATATCGTCGCCGGAACTGGTTTCTATTGGGATGTCTATTACCCCGAATGGCTCCACTCGATGAGCACCGCTGATATCACCAAGAGACTGGTTACTCACATAACTGAAGGCTTGCCAGGCACCTCAATCAAAGCGGGATTTATCGGCGAGCTTGGTACTCATCATCGCGCAATCAAACCGACTGAAAAGCGAGTCCTTGAAGCGGCAGCCCATGCACAAAAAGAGACCGGGGTTCCTATCGGAACGCATGCGCTCTTCACCGAAATTGGAATTGACCAATTAAATATCTTGGAAGCCGCCGGTGCAGACCTTGATATCACCATTATCGGCCACTGTGATACAAATCGAGATTTGAATTACTCTCGCAAACTCCTCAAACGTGGAGTGTGGATTGCTTACGATGCTGTGGGTCAGTTCGATAAGCAAACAGATGAATTGCGTGCTCAATCCATTGTCACGCTCATTAATGAAGGTTATATAGAGAAGATTTTGATCAGCACCGATATCGCCGCTCGCTCGAGGTTAGCGATTCATGGTGGTAATGGATATGCCCACCTGATCACACACTTCCTACCTAAACTTAAAGCTGCTGGTGTGACAGATGCGCAAATAAAAGTTTTAACTGAAGATAACCCACAGAAGATTCTCGCGGGAAAACGCTAGTACATCAATCCGCCGCCGCTGACGTTAATCGTCGCGCCATGGATGAATGAAGCATTATCCGATGCAAGAAATAAAGTGGTTCTGGCGAGCTCTTCCGGCTCACCCATTCGTCGCAGCGGGCAGGCAGCGGCAGCATCAGCAACAATCTTTGAATCATTATCGACATGCTGCATAGGCGTGTTGATCTGCCCAGGCGCAATGACATTCACTCGAATCCCGTGCGGACCAAATTGTCGTGCGAAACCTCGGGCAAGCGAGACGACGCCGCCCTTTGATGCCACATATGCATCAGAGCCCTTCATTGGCCCAATCATCCACGAAGAGGATGAAAAGTTAATGATTCGACCGGGAATCTTCTTGTCAATCATCACCTTTCCAACAGCACGATTGAGAAAGAAAGTGGCCCGTAAATTAACATCGAGTTGTACATCCCAATCATCTTCAGTCACCTCAAAGAGATCTTTCCGACGCAGATAGGCACCTATATGTGCAAGGACGAAGATACTTCCGTAGCGCTCATCTACCTCTGCAACTAAGGCCTCACACCCTTTTACATCTTGGAGATCCAAGACTCGATACATATGGTCACCAGCAGGCATCTCTTTTTCAAGCGCCTTCAATCCCTCGCTATCTCGGGCAGTCGCACAAACTTTGAGGCCTTCGTTGGCAAAGAGCAGCGCAGTTGCTCTTCCGATGCCACTTGAGGCACCAGTCACTATCGCAACTCTCCCGCGTAATCCTGCTCCTAGAGCCAGTTCGGACATCGTTTATAAACCCTCTGGGAATGCAGGTTCCATATGTGCCACTGTGACCCATCCATCTGGCGCAGCCAAAATTCGCTGAATGGAATTTGCGACCATATTTTTCGACCCGACCTGTGAACCTATTCCTGGTTTGAGAGTGATTGTTTGAAAGACCTTCCCATCTAGGGAAAGTTCGATTTCATCCATCGCGCTCTTGTTTATTCCTGCCAAATCGACATGGCCGTAGAAGTGGGAGACGAACCATGGTTTGCCATTCACTTTCGCGGTATAGGTTTGATTTACACCTGCGCTCTCTCCTGCGGCAATAACGAATCGGTTGGGTAGATCGATTTCATAATCGGTGATAAGGGGAAGTAATTCCTTATCAATGGAGTCGATCGTCAACCCCATGGCATCAGCAACTACAGTCATAGACTGCGGAAAGCCAGCGTGACCGAGGATCTCCTCTTCCTTGACTCGCTGGGCAAAGACTTCAGGGGTAAAACCCATCCCTAGTCGACGTAAGACTGTTCCGCCAAAACCTGAGATGTTGACCGTGCGACGTACCGCAACGGTGCAGCCTCGCGGGGCGGCGCCTAATAAGGTCAATACCAACGAGTCAAAAATCAATCCTGGATTAACACCCGTTCCAGCGATGCTCACCTGCCTTGATTTCGCCAGTGAATCGAGAGAGTCGGCGAGCGCTTTATCAACTGCCCACGGATAAGCGCACTCCTCTGAAGAAACCAGCACATGCGAACCACTCTCGACTGCTAATTGAATATCTGCAGCAACATCTTTGAATTTAGTGGTGGTGGCGATGATGACCACATCCGCGCCGCTTGTAAGAGCGTTGCTGCGCTCACTTCGCCCGAAGACGCCTATGACTTTATGTTGAGGTACATCCTTGAGAATCTCTGCAACGGTGCTACCGAGTTGTCCGGCTCCATAAATCGCAACCGTTGCCATGAGTGTTGATTAACTCTCGCAAGTAGCGATTGGATCGCCAGTTTTAATCTCGTCGCCATCTTTGAAAAGTAATTCGACAATCTTCCCCGCGACGGGTGAAGGTACCTCGACATTTGCCTTATCGGTCTCTACTTCCATTAACGATTCACCTACTGCGACCGTATCTCCTGGTTGCTTATGCCATGAAACAAGGTAGACCGAATCCACGGTATCTCCCACGCGCGGCATCTTGATTGTCATCTTCATCGGACTAGCTCTCCCTAGTTAAATCGAATTACTTAGTGAAAACATTTTCAAACATTGAGGCAACGGTTGGGTCTGGCGCGGCTTGGCAGGTTGCCACCACACCTTCAATGGTCTTGGTCATATCAGCACGCATCTTCTCGATCTTTGCTGAATCGAGGAGCCCGCGCTTTACCAAATCTTCCTCCGTCAACTTAATGGGATCGCGCTCCATCCACTTCTCTAATTCACCTTCAGGGCGATAGAGAGCCTTATCTGCGCGAGAATGTCCTGCGAAGCGATAGGTCTTTGCCTCTATCAACGTGGGTCCGCCTCCGCTACGAGCGCGGTCGACTGCCTCTTTAATTCCCTTACGTGTTGCATGGACATCCATTCCATCAACTGCGTAATGAGCCATCTTGTAGCTATCGGCACGCATATGGAGATCCTCGAGTGGAGTGGTCTTATCAATTCGACTGTACTCGCCATAGACGTTGTTATCGCAGATAAAAATCACCGGCAATTTCCAAATTGCAGCGAGGTTCAATCCCTCATGGAAAGCGCCAATATTTGTTGCGCCATCACCAAATACCGCAACGCCGACGTTATCTTGGCCAAGTAGTTGATATGCCAATCCAGCGCCTGCTGCAATGGGAATGCCACCACCAACGATTGCAGATGTTGGCAGAAGTCCCAGAGTCATATCGGCTAGATGCATTGAGCCGCCAACGCCGCCACAGCATCCAATGGTCTTACCCATGATTTCGCCTAGTACAGATTCAGGGGTAAGCCCAAGTGCAAGAGCGATTCCATGGCCACGGTAGGTGGCCATAACGGTGTCAGTAGGTCGCAACTCAGCAGCGAGTGCAATATCTAGCGCCTCTTGTCCCAAACAAAGGTGTGTTGTTCCACGGATCAAACCTGCGGCGAAGAGCCCATTGATTTGATTTTCAAATTCTCTGATTTCGAGCATTCGCTCATAACCAGCAACCTCATCTGTTTGAACAGCTTTGCGACGTTCGAGTTGAATACTCATTATTTCAACCCCTCCATTTCCCACCAGGTTTTCGGAGTCTTGCCAGTTGCGATTACCTCTTTAAGTTGTCGAGCGACATCATCTTTTGTAGGGATATAGCGGGTCTCTAGCGGGCCGCTATATGGCACTGGAATATCTGGAGAGGTGATGCGGAACGGCGCTGCTTTTAACTCGCTAAATAATGCAGATGTCGTCGCAGCAACGATTTCACTTCCCCAACCGCCACTGAGTGGAGCCTCTTCAACAACCACGAGTCGACCAGTCTTCTTTACTGAGTTCAGAACTGTCACTCGATCCCAAGGAATGATGGTGGCTAAATCGATGAGTGCAGCATTTACGCCGGACTCTTCGATTGCTGCTCTGCACACATCGACCATCTGGCCAGAGGTAACAATCGTGATATCTGTTCCATCGCGCAATACTCGAGCTTTTCCAATTTCTATCTTCAGATTCTTATCGACTTCGCCACGCTTTGCGTAGAGAATTCGCGGCTCAAGAATCACTACTGGATCTGGATCTTGAATCGCTGCTCGTGTAAGTGAATAGGCAGCCTGGGCATCGCTAAGCATGATGAGTTTGAGACCTGGCGTTGCAGTGAACCAATTCTCAAGAGTCTGTGAATGCTGGCTACCAAAACCTAATCCTGATCCACACGAGGCGCGGACAACCATGGGAACAGATAATTTTCCGTTGGAGAGGTAGCGCATCTTTGCCGCTTCAGTGACTACCTGGTCCAGCGCGACTCCAAGAAATTCAATGAACATAATTTCGACAACAGGTTTTGCTCCCAAGATTGCCGCGCCAACTGCCGCGCCAGTGAAACCCATTTCTGAGATGGGCGTATCGCGAACGCGCACTGGGCCAAACTCAGCGAGTAAACCCTCGGAAGTTTTAAAAGGGCCCTCTGCTTCGGCTACATCTTCGCCGAAGAGCATCACGGTGGGATCACTTCGCATTTCATCGGCAAGCGCATTGACGATCGCCTGTCGAAATTGCATTGCAGCCATTAAAAGCCTCCAGGTCTGCCTTCTACAACCCAACGGGAGCGGGGCTGGAATCGTTTGCTAGGGTATTGACCCACGAGCAACCCCGTCAAGGAGTGGCCATGTCGGCTTCATCACCAGCGCTACCTCTGGCTGGAATTCGCGTGCTCGATGCCACCTCCAATATCGCCGGACCTTTTGGTGGCGCGGTGCTGGCAGACCTTGGTGCCGATGTCCTGAAAATTGAAACTCCAGTGGGCGATCCCTCGCGCTCGATGTCACCTCTAGATGGAGATCGTTCCGCATATTTTCATATCGTCAATCGAAATAAAGATGTTGAGGCCATCGATTTGAAATCTAGCGTTGGAAAGAAGCGACTTGATGAATTGCTTGCTGACGCCGATGTCTTCCTCACAAATTTTCTCCCGGATCGCCTTAAGGCTCTCGATTTGGATCCAGATTCGCTCCTTTCCACATATCCCCGTTTGATTTTTGGAAATCTCTCTTCTTATGGAACCAGTGGACCCGATGCTGCCGCACCTGGCTATGACGCCACAGTGCAAGCACGGACCGGAATCATGCACGTTACTGGAGAACCCGATGGCAATCCCGTGCGCGCAGGGGTCTCTGTCCTCGATGTTGGTGGTGGCATGTGGTTAGCGATCGGAGTTCTAGCGGCGCTCGTTGAACGACACTCAACGGGAAAAGGCAAGGTTGTCGAAACCTCTCTTTATGAAACTGGCGCTACGTGGGTGAGTTATCACGTATCAGCCGAGCAGCTCACCGGTGCTCCTTCTGTGCGATCGGGAAGTGGCCACCCAGCTTTCTCCCCCTACGGAATTTTCACAACCGGATCGGGAACTATCTGCATTGGAGTAGGTAACAACAACATCTTTGCCAAACTCTGCACTCTGATTGAACGAACAGACCTCATCGATAATCCCAAGTATGCAGTCAATGTTGATCGAGTGAAGAATGCGACTGAACTCAAGGGAGAGATTGAGCAGGCGCTGGTCACTCATGACGCTCGCTATTGGGCAGAGCTCTTGGGGCGCAATGGCGTTCCTGCAGATCGGGTTGCACTCCCCGAAGAGTTACAGAGCGATGCTCAAGGTCGTGCCATTGACCTTCTCCTTGACTATCCAGATAGCCAGTCGAAAGTGAAGAAGATTCCAGGATTACCGTTGCGCTTCAATGGAAAACGGCCCCCCATTCGGAAGGCCGCTCCCCATAAAGACGAGAAATAAGCTCTAGAACTTCTGACGATACTTATCGATTACCTCATCGATGATTTCGATACCTAGTCCTGGTTTACCCAAAGGCGGATAGACCCATCCTTCTGAGTGACCAAAAGGCTCTTTCACAAGATCATGCTGCATTGGATTGCGCAAAGGCTTAAATTCAAAGAGTCGGAATGCGGCGCTGCTAAATGAAACAGCCAAGCTCGCAGCGGAGATAATCGCTGACGACCATGCATGCGCATTCGCGGTCCGCTTATAGGCCTCGACACGCTCGGCAGCCTTCTTGAATCCAGTGATTCCTTCAGCGCGACCAGGGTCGATACCAAAGACATCACATGTTCCAGTCTTGAGAATTTCTTCAAAGCCAGCGACCTGCCACTCACGCTCACCATAGGCGATGAGCGTCTTCGTCTTGGCACGTAAATCTGCATAGCCTTGTGGATCCCAGGCGCCCAGTGGCTCTTCGATCCAATCAATGTTGTAATCATCAAATGCCTGGACTCGCTTCACGGCAGTTGCGACATCCCATTTGATGGCATAGCCAAGATCAATCATGATCATCTTCTCTTCGCCAAGGGTCTCGCGCATGGTCTTCACATATTCAACATCACGGTTATGTTCGTAGCCCAGATAGGCGTTACCGCGTTTTCCGAAGCCGACTTTCATGCCTTGCAATCCTTGATCCATCCAGGTCTTTGCCTCTTCAGCCATCTTCTTGATATCCGAGTCATGGGCATGACCGGAGGCGATTGCTGGAAGTCGATCGTGAACTGGACCACCAAGTAGTTCCAGGACGCTGGTGTTGAGCGCCTTACCTTTCAGATCCCAGAGCGCGATATCAATCGCAGAAATTGCATACGAGGCGATGCCGCCTCGATAGCCGTACCACCAGGCACGTTCTTTCAAAGAACGCCAAATAGCGATGTTGTTGATGGGGTCTTTACCAATCAAATAATCCTCAGCCAAACCATTGATGAGCGCCGCGACCGGTGCATTTGCTTCTTTAAATTGTGTGATGGATTCACCCCAACCCTCGAGCCCGTCATCCGTGGTGATCTTTACAAGGCAGAGATAGCGCTCAGCATTGAAGTCATTTGGCTCTGGGTATGCAACGGGAATCGGCTCAACCTTCACAATTTTCATAGGGTCTTCTCCTTGGCTGTATTTGGCAGTAACTTAGGGGCGAAGACGCACTTGTCGCAAGTACTCGAATTTCTCATCACAGAAAGAAAGGCGCTCGTCCATGGCTAAGCAAATTCCAATTATTGATACCCACGCTCACTTCTACGATTTCAGCCATCCCGAACTTAAGTGGGTCTGGTTGGAGCGTGATTTCATCCATCCAATTCTTGGGAATATCGATCCAATCAAGGCACCCTTATATGTTGTCGAAAATTTCCACGCTGAATCTCGATTTGCTGGAGTTGAAGGCGTCGTACACGTACAGGCTGCAATAGGTTCACCTGATCCAGTGACTGAAACTATTTGGCTCACCGAAATGAATAAGAAGTCACCCATTCCGATTCGAATCGTCGCCGATAGCGATTTGGGTAGCCCGAATGCAATTGCCCAACTTGAACGTCACGCTCAATCCAAGCTATTTGTCGGAATTCGTGATTTCAAGGCTGAGCCGATGCTTGCAGCAAAAGAGGTTAATCCAAATTACGAAGCCTCTCTCAAATGGATGGCGAAGAAGAAGATTGTTTTTGACCTCGATTGCGAATGGCAAAACATGGGTGAGGCGCGCAAATTAGCCGACCGCCATCCTGATCTTCCTATTGTTCTCCAGCACATCGGTTTTCCGCGTAAGCGCACTAATGCTTATTTCGAGAATTGGAAGAAGGCTGTTAAAGATCTCGCTAAGGCCGATAACGTCACTATGAAAATCTCCGGCGTTGCCATGACCGATCCGCATTTCTCAAAGAAGTCTCTCAAGCCATGGGTTGAAACCTGCTTGAAGGCTTTTGGAGCAGACCGATGTGTAATTGGATCAAACTGGCCTGTTGATCGCCTATTCAGTTCTTACGATGTCATCATGGACTTGTACCGCGAATACATTGAGAAACTCTCCACCTCTGAGCAGAAGAAGATCCTGCATAAGAATGCAGTAAAGCTCTACAAGTTCTAAGCGGCTTTAGATTCGAAGTCTCTTTGAGAGTTTTACGAATATCAGGGAGAGGAGGAGCACCGTTGCTCCTCCTACTCCCACCATCAAACGAATGGAAGTCCCCTCAGCAAGTAGCCCGATGAGTGGAGCGCCGATGGCGAACCAGACATGGAAAACAAAGAGATAAATCCCATAGACCCGTCCTTGAAGGTCAATCGGCGAGTATGCCGCAATGATTCCATTAGCAGTTGCCATCACCATCAAATGAAAAAAGTTCACGACGAGAGCAAGCCCTGCGAATACCCAGAAACTTGGTGCAAAAGCCGCCGCCAACCAGAAGAGGCCTAGAGCAATTCCACTCTGCATCATCGTGGCAAAACTTGGCTGATGTCCAGATACCGAGAGCCGAGCTGCATAGCCCGCTCCCAATATTCCGCCGATTGCCAGAGATACTCCAACAAAACCTAGGTGGCGGGCATCTTCTTCAAAGACTTGCCGGACCATCAACGAAGAGATGAAGGAGTAATTCATTCCTAATCCGACAAATATTCCAGAGATAATCATGGGTGCATAGAGATTCTTATTCTTCTTCAAGAACGAGAATGCTTCCCGTAAATTTCCAGATGCCTTCGCACTGCTCTTTTGATGAAGATCATCCATTTTTACTTGAGTGAGAATTGCGATAATCAATAAATAGAGCGCTGATAGATAAATAAATGGAGTACCGGTATCAAATATCGCAATGAGAAAACCGGCCGCAATCGGCCCAAAGAGCCTACCGATGTTGAAGGTAACTGAATTGAGACTAATTGCATTGGCTACCCGCTCCTCGGGAACTACTTTTATCGAGAGCGAGGTGAATACCGGACCTTGCACAGCCCAGACTGTTGTGAGCGAGAATGCCAAAACCGCAAGTAATTGGAAGTTCAAAATGCCATTTCGGTAAGCGGTGAAAATCGCCGCGTTAATAAATATCAATAATGAGGCGGTGATTATCAATATTCGTTTCTCGCTAAATTTATCGGAGAGGCTTCCCCCAATCAGCGAGAGGACGATGACTGGAGCAATCTGAATACCCGCCATTGCACCTAAGGCGGCAGCGCTCCCCGTCAAATCAAGAACAAGCCACTCAATTGCCAATGTACTGGCCCAACCTGCACCGGAATTCAGGGAGCTATAAAGGAATACCCGCCGATAATTACGGTAGTTGAGTGAAGAGAACAATTATCGACCTCGACCGAGGGTTTTGTTCAACGCTGATTCCGAACCTGCGAGCAATGCTTGCATGACTCCTTTACCAAAAGGAGGTTGCCAGGCTTGATATAGGTTCAGATCGTGCAGTTCATCGGGCACGACATATCCGACCGCTTCATAATCTACGCAGGTAATCGCAATTACGCCGTACTCAGAATATTTTTCCCGTAACTTTATTTGCCACTGTGAATACACTTCACATTGCGCGCCTACGAAAAGGATATTTCCGATTCGCCATCCATACGAAGTCAAGGTGATCCCCGAATTTGTTCCCATGAGGGCCGCAATCGACTTCTTCCGGAAGAGCCGTTCTCGTGCAAATGAATCACGCTCATGTGCAATTGCTTCGTCGAGTTCTTCCATAGTTGGCCATGATTTAGTGGGCAACAACGTTTCCTCAGCAACCACCGCTACTTCGCCAGGGACTTCATAGTCTCGAGGCTCCCAATAGCCAAGTGGAGCTCCTGACTCCACAGCTTTGATGAATTCCAAACGTTTTCCGGGTGGATTCATTCCAGCCAGAGCAGCCAAGGCAGCGTACCCAAGTTGTCTGCCGTGATGATCTGCGACATCTACATCACCGACATATTGATGTGCAGGTCCTAATTCTCCCGATGCCCCTTGAAGGAAGAGTGTTGGAGCAAAATCAGTTGCGCTTTCGATTACCTCGCGCATTGAACCCACATAATCTGGAGATATCAGTTTGTTGTCCCAACCAAGAGTTGTGGGATGGCATGCGTAGTTAACGAGGGTGCCAATAATTTTCTGGTCTCGCTGACGAACCACTCGACCCACCATTACCGTGTCATCCGCTTCAACATCCGGATTGAAGCCCGTGAGATAGCGGGATGGATTATGTGGATCGATCATGTCTCTATTGCTCGCTAGATTGCAGGAGCCGGTAGCGAAGGTAAGGATTGCATCATCCAAAGAATTGATTGCCTCTTGGCACGAACTGATGATTGCGCTAATTACTTGAGCGATGTACGGCTCAATCAAATCTCCGCCAGGCATGTGAGCGCGACTTCGCGCGGCCCATGGAGAGGAGTGGGTATGCGAACAGGCCAACATTAGGTGCGATGGTGGTATCTCAAGCGCTTCGAGCACCGCGGCTCTGATTTCCAATCCCTCTCGTCCAGCTAGATCGCCAAGAGATGCCGCATCGATTCCGACAAGAAGTGCCGGTAGCTCGCCTTTCTGTGAACGCAGAGCCATTGCCGTGACATAGAGCCCCTTGTGTGTGCCCTCAGACTTGTCATGATTGGATGCGCCCCACATTCGCCCATAAATCCCAAAAGGCGGGGTTATCTCGCGACGAGCGAAACCTATGTGAGCCTTTCCCTCGAAAGGATCAACGCGAAGCGTCGGTACCCTCTGGCTCACTCGATAACCATAGTTGAAGCGGTTTACGAACGGCCAGCAATTCTGGGAATGTCGGCTTTGGTTCGTGCAGAACAAACGCAGGCAGACGTTCCAACAATTGACGGAGGGCGATTTTTGCCTCTAACCGAGCAAGCGGTGCTCCGATGCAGAAATGGATTCCATGTCCAAAACTGACATTTGCCGCATCTTTTCTCGTAATATCGAAGGAATCTGGAGCGCTGAACTTTCTTGGATCGCGATTTGCCGCACCAATCATGAAGTGAACGTAGTCGCCCTTCTTGATTTCCTGTCCGAGTATCTCCAAATCCACAGAAGCAACTCGACTCTGCTTCTGGATTGAAGAGTCGTAACGGAGAGTCTCCTCAACCGCAGCTGGAATGAGTTCGAGTTGTGAACTGGAGTCACGGAGGAGTCGCTCTTGCTCTGGGTTATTAATCAGTGCAAGAACCATATTTCCGATAAGTCCTTCAGTGGTCTCAAATCCTGCAAAGAAGAGTTGAATTGTAAGACCGACGATTTCTTTATCTGTCAGGCCATCGCCATTCTCATCCTTTGGCGCATTGAGGATTTTGCTCAGAAGCCCATCGTTCGGATTACGCCGAAGCTCAGCAAATAATTGGAGTAAATACCCCTCTGCCTCGCGGGCAACATCTTCAGCATGTTGGGCTTGTTCGGTGGTTATTCGCGCCGATGCAGTAAAGCCCGCAACTCCATCGGACCAACGCTTGAGGTCCCATTGCTTTTCAAGTGGAATCCCTAATAACTCGCAAATCACAATCGCAGGAAGTTGGAAGGAAAAGTCATCAACCAAGTTGAACACTTCCTTCGATAGCGCTTGGTCTAGGAGGTTACTCACAATCTGCTCGATCTTTGATTCAAAGGCAGCAATACTCCTTGGGGTAAAGGACTTACTAATCAACCTACGCAAACGAGTGTGATCTGGTGGATCCTTAAAGACGATCCAATTGCTCAAGTTGGTGAGTATGTGAGGCAAGGTTGAGAGCTGTTCGGATGATAGGTGCGATGAAGCCTTCGTCATTCGTTCGCTCTGATTGAAGATGTCATCGCCATCTAGCCCCTTCTCTACCTCTTCAAAAGGGGTGACAATCCATGCGCGAGCAATCTCGCTCCAAAATATCGGGGATTCCTCATGGAGCCTTCGATACACCGGGTAAGGATCTCCAAAATAGTCACCAACCAGGAATTGCGAAATACCTGTCGAATGAGCTGCCATTTGTATCCTTTTCGGTGGGTGTAAAGTCAGAATAACTGTTCGCCTGAAAAAAGGAAATAACCAGATGTTCATCCTCTATGCATCGTGCGCTGCACTTGCATTTGCATTTGGAACCTTCTTCACTAAAGGTGTCACCCTAAGAATTTCGATATTCAGGGCAATTGGTCCGCTCTTTCTACTCAACGGCCTCTTCGCAATCCCATTTATCGGAAGTGGTCCCACGTGGAAAGTCATTACAGGGCCAGTGCCCTATCTTCATCTGATCGCCGCACTTGCAAGCGGGGTTGTTGCATACGTGCTCTTCTCTATGGTCGCAAAGAGCACCGCATCGGTGAGTTCTGTTGCTCCAGCAATGGCGCCAGCTGTGGTACTTCTGCTCTCTCCCGTCTTCTTGAGTACAGATATCACGCTCACACAGATCTTTCTTGTGCTCTTCTTGATGGCAATTACTCTCTATCCACTTCGCAACTCGATTTCAGGACTCAACTCGTCAAAGACCATTGCCTTCATGATTATCGCGGCGCTAGGAAATGGCGCCGTCACCATCATCGCAAAACTACTCGCCAATGAAGATGTTGGAATGCCAGAGACATTCATTGTCCGACAACTCATCGCGGGACTTGCATTTACCATTCTCTTCCCACCGATTGGCTTAAAATTCCGAGATTTCTATGAGCTGGTCCGTCGCTCATTCTTTATGGCTATCGGGTGGATGACTTCAATTACGGCGATTCAGAAAGGTAGCCCGCTCGTAGTGCAGACATTTCTTGCCACAATTCCCATTACTGTTATTCTCATTGAGACGGTTGCATATCGGAAGCGACCAGATCGAGCAGTCGTGATTAGCGCAGTTCTCACTGCATGCGGTATTGCCGCCCTTACCTTGACGGTCTAGTACATCAGTTGGCCACCAGAGACGTTTACCACTGTCCCGGTGACGTAACTTGATGCTTCGGATGCCAGAAATAGCACCGGTCCGACCATCTCTTCTGGCGTTGCTAATCGACCCATTGGAATCATGCTGACAAAAGAGGCGAGCGCCTCTGGAGTTTGATTGCCAGTCATCATCAAGGTATCGACTCCGCCTGGTGCAACGGAATTCACCCGAACGCCATCAGGGGCAAAGGAGCGCGCAAGGCCTTTTGTCATCGAGACCACGCCACCTTTGCTGCCGGCATATACAACCGAACCACCAAAGCCACCTGTCCACCATCCTTGCGATGAGAAGTTGATGATTGAACCTTTGGTCCCATTTTTCTTGAAATGATCTCGAGCAGAGCGATTGAGAAAGAAAGTTGCTTTCATATTGATATCAATCTGAAAATCCCAGTCTGCTTCAGTTACATCATCAACAGTGGAACGTCGTTGCAACACAGCAGCGCAGTGCGCTAACGAAACGACTTTTCCCAGTTTGGCAGCGTTATCAAAGAGTGTGGCATGTCCTGAAAGATCAGAGAGGTCACATGGATAGATCGCGTGGCCATTGCCCGAGAGGGAGTTGAGGGTCTCCTCGAGAGGCGCCGATGGAATATCAACCAGAAACACTTTCGACCCTGCTTCTGCAAACCCGCGAGCAACAGCGCTACCGATACCTCCTGCGGCACCTGTAACGACAACTGCATTTCCGACTAGACCTGCATCATTGCGCCAGCTCATTTAGTAATCCTCTCCAGTAAGAAAGTAGATATTAGACAGGGGCTAGGCAATACTCAACCCTTAAGCGATGGAGGACCTTATGACTAGCGACACCGGTAGTAACAGAAAACTATTTGAGATTTCTGGAAAACGAGTCATCATCACCGGCGGCACTGGTGGCATTGGCGGAGGTTTAGTTGCCGGCTTCCTCGATGCTGGGGCAAAGGTAGTAGTTAGCGCTCGAAGTTCAGACTCCCTGGCATCGGCTCTAGAGAAATTTCCCAACAACCCGAATCTCACCTTTGTGGAAGCAGACTTGATGTCCGATCGATCCATTACCGATTTTGTGGCGAAGGCAGATGCAACATTAGGCGGTATTGATGTACTGATTCAGGCTCACGGAAATGTATTTCCAGGGCCAGCAAAAGATATGAGCCTGGACACTTGGCATGAACAAATTCAAGTCAATCTCACAGCAACCTTTCGATTGGCACAAGCAGTAGCACCACAGATGATTGAAGGTAAAAAAGGGAAGATTATCAACATCGCTTCGATGCTCACCTTTCAAGGTGGGCTAAATGCCTCAGGTTATGCGGCTGCTAAAGGTGGCGTAGGGCAATTAACGAAAGCGCTCTCCAATGAATGGGCTCCGCATGGAGTAAATGTAAATGCGATTGCCCCAGGCTACATAAAGACCAAATTGAATAAACATATTTGGACCGATCCAGTTCGTCATGATCAAGTGCTTTCACGCCTCACTAGCGGGCGTTGGGGTGAACCAGAGGATCTTGTTGGTCCCGCGTTATTCCTCGCATCATCAGCCTCTGATTATCTTCATGGTGTGATTCTTCCTGTAGATGGTGGTTGGCTATCGCGATGAAGTTAGGCCTGGATAGTTACAGTTTTCATCGCTTTTACGGCGAAACGACTGCATGGGAGTCACTACCTGAAACCAGATGGACTCTCGCTGACTTTCTCAATTTCTGTACGAGCGAACAGATTGATCTCGCATCTATTCAAACCTCTTACATGCCCGATGATGAAGAGGCCGCCCAAGAGATCTCTCGCTGGAAATCAGTCGATGCAGAGCGCGAAGTAGTCTTCACTTGGGGCCATCCCAATGGGTATAACGGCGGTAAAAATCTTGCTGCTCAAGCAAGTGTGCTTGGCTACCTAGAACTTGCCGCACGAGTAGGTGCGACCCAAATGCGAATTGTCTTGGGCAACCAGAGGAACTTTGCTGAGCCTTTCGAGCAGCGTAGCACCGCGCTGACGCCCCTTCTCCGCGAGGTTGCTACCTATGCTGCCTCGCTAGGTCTTCGCCTCTCTATCGAGAATCATGCAGATTTCCCGGTAATGCGATTGGTGGAGTTGATCGATTCCATTGGAATTCCAGACCTTGGGCTCTGTCTTGATACTGGCAATGCTCGGCGAGTTGGCGACGATCAATTAGAGCTCCTGCGAACCTTAGATCTCTCTCGGGTATTCATGATCCAGCTCAAAGAGACGCTCTGCCTCCCTGGACACGAGGAACCGACTGGGTGGTGGCCGACCGTCTATTACGGCCAAGGTGATACCCATGCCGATAAATGTCTTGCTATTTTGAAGGAGCGCAATTATCACGACCCAGTTGTCATCGAACTGTCGAATCTCAATACTGGTCTCAATGAAATTACAGTAGCCAAACAGGCAATAGCATTTACCCGAGCGGAATTGGGGGAAATCTAAATGTCTCTCATGGGAAAAAAAGTAATCGTCACTGGTGCATCGAGTGGAATCTGTCGCGCTCTTGCTGAGCGGTTACGCGATGCGGGCATGCAGGTAATTGGAGTAGATCGAAATGAGCAAGACCTCAGGTCAATCTCTGGTATCGAACATCTAGTAACAGATCTCTCTAGCGATGAAGGCAGAAGTAAAGTTGTGAGCGCTGGCGTAGGAGCGCATGCCCTCATTAATGGCGCTGCATTGATTCGACTGAAGAATATTCGTGAATTCACCACTCAAGATATTCGAGATATCTATGCAGTAAATGTCGAAGCTCCTTGGTATCTCATGAGCAAACTCAGTGAAGTGATGCCTGATGGTGGATCTATAGTCAATCTCTCATCGGTTTCAGCTCGATTGACCGTAACTCCTGAAACCGCAATTTATGCCTCATCTAAGACCGCGTTATTGGCTATGACGCGTTCCTGGGCTCATGTACTTGCACCACGAAATATAAATGTGAATGCAGTTCTGCCTGGAATCACTGATACACCGATGCAAGATCATGTTTTACATCGGCTATCGGAGCTTCGGGGCACGCCTTATGAAGAGATGGAATCCACTCGCCTCGACAGTATTCCGATGAAACGTGCCGCTGCTCCCTCTGAAATTGCTGCATTTATTCAATTCCTCATATCAGATGAGGCTAAATACATCACTGGTCAAGCGCTTAGCCAAGATGGCGGAAGTGTGATGTTTTAACGCTTCACAGGCTTTTGGAAGAGTTCGATGAAGTAGCCATCTGGATCGATGAGATAGACAACTTTCGCACCAATATTCGGTCCAGCAACGATATCCACTGCTGAATCACTTCGTGCCGAATAACCTAAACTCTGCATCCTGCTAAGAATCGCGTCGACGTCATCTACATAGAGACAGAGGTGTCCGCCACCAAAATCACATGGGCGCGCAGATGCTGAATGTCTCTCTAGTCCACGATATTCCAACAGTTCGACAAAACCTGAATTAGGGATTCGTAGATAGACAATTCGAATTTCAGATGATGGAAGTGCAACTACGGTGCGCAAATAGTCGGCGCTATTAATCACATCGAATTCCACTTCCAATTGCAGGCCATCGCGATAGAACTTCAGTGAAGATTCCATATCTTTGACGGTGATGCCACCATGAAAAAATCCCGTTATGTGAGTCATGAGGTCCTCGGATTGATGAATTCTCGGATGTGATTGGCGATATCTTGCATTGCCGTTCGCGCTTCTGGCAAGAAGCCCTGCATGAGCGCAAAGCCATGAATGAGCGTGTCGTATCTTTTGAGCACGCTTGTCACTCCAGCATCGTGGAGTCTTTGGGCAAATATCTCGCCTTCATCTCGCAGTGGGTCAAGCTCAGCAGTCAGGGTAAAAGTAGGTGGAAGATTTCTTAGATTATGTGAAGCCATCGGGCGAAAATATGGATTATCTAAATCATCTTCCGATGCCATGTACTGATCCCAGTACCATTTCATTCCTTGAGTTGTTAGTGAGTAGCCAACCGCATTATCAATCATGGATGGATAATCAAACTTGTAATCTACTGCGGGATAAATCAATATTTGAAAGGCGATTTTTGGGCCATTAACATCACGAGCCTTCAGTGCAACGCCTGCAGCCAGATTACCTCCGGCGCTATCGCCAGCAACTCCAATTTCTTCGCGATTGATATTCAGTGATTCTGCATGTGCAAATACCCACTCTAAGGTTGCATAGCAATCGTCAAATGGAATTGGGAATTTATGTTCGGGAGCCTTCTGATAGTTGACGGCAACTACTACGGCCCTGGCATCATGGGCAATTTGTTGATGTTGCACGCCATTGATTTCGATATTTCCTGCCACCCAACCACCGCCATGGAAAAAGACTACGGCGGGAAAGGGGCCAACCCCATCAGGGGTGTATATCTTCAATGGCAACTCTGCCGTGGGCCCAGAGAAGTACCGATATTCGATTTTTCCGACCGCATCTGCACTCCCTAGGTATTCCGGCTGCCACTTTGTTGACGCAACTGCACGTACCTCTGCTGGAGTGGATTCCCACTGAGGTTTGGGAGGATTTTTCGCCAACATATCTTGAAACTCTTTAATCTTTGGATGCAGCATGACTACTCCCCTCGAAGTAAATGTTCAATCCGTTGCCAGGTTTTTTCATCACTGGTATCAGAGATAAGCTGATGTACAAGTTCCGTGATTTCTTGCGAGCTTAGGCCAACCATGCTCATCCACTTCTGTTCACGCCAGGTTCTCTCCTGCGCATCGAAGAGCTCAAGTCCAGGAGCTTTCTCTACAAAGCGTTCAAATCTTCCCTTTTTGGTTTCACCCGTAATGAGCGCACATCCCAATGGCACATCTCCGCCTAGAGCGGTGACCAATGGTTCGATCGCAGGTGCTGGCGCAAGTTGCATAGGATCTTGAGAGGCCCATACCGCTGCACAATTTAATTGCAGGTTCCACCAGCGCTCTTTTGCTGGATCATTGAGAATTGGGAAAACTCCACTATTTACTGTCACGGAAAGGTTTATTAATGGCGACTGATGCTCGCGAGCGATTTCTGCCACTCCTAGCAGAGCGGCGTGAATAAAACCCGTTGCCGGAAAGGAACGGACTAGCACGCTCGAGATGCCATCTTTTATTAGCGAACCATCTGTGAGGATTCCGGCGAGGTCAAAGACTTCAATTAATCCTCGATCGCCCTCCCATAGATTTGTTATCGTCGGCATCTCTTCGTATGCGCCAAGTGCTGCTGCTGTACCTAGCGCTGCAGCTGCCGCTCGATTAAATCGAGGAGTTCCTTGAAGCTCCCGGGATACTTGACCGATGCCTCCCATATTCGTACCTGCCAAGTGAAAGGCGCGCATTGCAGTTCTAGGATCGAGTCCAATTCCTGCTGCAGTTGCGCTTACTGCACCAAAAGTTCCTGCAGTCGCCGTAATGTGCCAACGTTTCCGATGGCTGGGGCCAAAAAAATGAGCCATTGAAGCGCTAGCGCGCATACCAGCAAGAGTTGATACGAGAAAATTCTTTCGATAGTCAGGGAACGCGATTGCTGTTGCAAAACTTGCTGCAAAAACGACAGATCCTGGATGGTTTATCGCTGACCAATCCAAGTCATCTTTATCTTCATAGGCAGATTGGCTCGCAAGGCGAGTTGCTAGCCCGATTAATCCATCGTTTTTTAGTAGAGAGCCGTTTTTATTTAGCGAATTGGCGCTTACAACACAGATCATGAAATCTGCTAGGAGTACCTCAAGTCTTTTCACTAATTCAGGCGAGCTTTGGATGGTTGAGAGATCGCAGAGTTCGGTAACTAGACGTTGAGCAAGCTCCCCCTTATCGGACACTCACAACACCACCTTGACTACTAGCCCGCGCGGTAAATTTGGTAGCAATCACTGATTCTCTCGCTTCATTTCCATTGAGAACTTCCAAAATCAAGTGAGCAGCCTCGCTGCCGATCGCCTCTGGATCGCGATACACCGAGGAAATGTCGGTAGCGAAAACATCAAAGAGTGGCCATTCATCGAGGGCAACCAGGGCGATATCTCTGCCAATCTCGAGTTTCATCTCATTGAATGCTCGAACCACGCCGGCAGTTGAACCAATTCCCCCCGCAACAAAGGCAGTAGGTCGTGGATTTTTCAATAAGAAATGGCGCGCATGAATCAAGCCATATTCGGCATCGAAACCGCCAAGTGCAATCAATTTTTCCGGAAGTGGAATACCTGCCTCTGCAAATGCCTCGCTAAAACCTTTGATCCGATTTCTGGTTGTATACACATTTGCTGCACCTGAGATGAATGCGATATCTCGATGCCCCAAATCCAATAAATGCTTAGTTGCGGCTTTCACACCTATTGCATGGTTGGTGATCACTGCACTGGCATTTAAACCTTTTACATCTCGATCCAATAGCACCAATGGAGCGCGGAGTGAAAGTATGGTCTTCTTGACGTATGGAGAATCCTCAGCAACCAAGGATGCGATTACTCCATCAACTCTTCTCCTACGTAACAATGCAAAATTCTTAGATTCGGTCTCGACACTTCCATCGGAATTCATCAAGATGAGTGAGTAACCATTGCGACGTAGTTCTTGCTCACATGCCCGAGCAACGACTGCAAATAGTGGATTTGCAATATCTCGGATAATGAATCCGATAGTGCGAGTTGCGCCACTTCGAAGAGATTGCGCAAGCAGATCCGGTTCGTAACCAAGAGCTTGCGCTGCTTCCTCTACTTTTGCACGCATGTTCGCTGATACATCTGGGTGGCCAGAGAGGACGCGACTGACGCTCGATAGAGCGACCCCTGCGCGCGCTGCTACATCACGGATGGTTACTGGACCTTCCATTGCTCCTCACCCCTTGACACTTTCCCGCTATCTCTATAGGTTCCACGATGGAATCGTTACCAGAATCTAACTCAAAGTTCTGGAAATTACGAGAGGGAACTCTTAATCATCATGGACCTGACAATCACGGCAATCGAAACTGAACAAGTCCGCGTACCACTTGCACGTACCTACAAAGGTAGCCACTACAAGATGACGCATCGCTCCACCATCATCACGCGCGTTCATACTGCCAGCGGATTGATTGGCGAGGCCTACGCCGGAGATGAAGATGCTGGTTTGGCTGAGATTGACGGCATCATTCATGATGAAATCGCACCCGCGTTACTTGGCCAAGATGGCTCCGCCATTGAGAAGTGCTGGGAGCTTGCTCGTCCGGCAACGTGGGACATCTTGCGCGACCGCCGGTTGGGATTGGTTGCATGCGCCTCGCTCGATGTCACGCTGTGGGATCTTTTTGGACGTGCATATAACGCGCCATTGTGGAAGTTATGGGGAGGTTATCGCTCCTCTATTCCCGTCATCACTATTGGTGGGTACTACGGAAGCAACCTGACGATCAAAGAAGAGGTGGAGTACCTCCTCAAAGAAGAGTTTGCTGGGATGAAGTTCAAGATTGGCGGCATGACTCCTGAAGAAGATGCCAAACGATTTAAAGAGGCGCGCAAAGTCGGTGGTGAAAAGTTCCGAATTGCTGTCGATGCCAACCAGGGTTACAGCACTGCAGATGCGATTAAGTTTTCGCATTTAGTGGCCGATGACAATCTCCTCTGGTTCGAGGAGCCATGCCAATGGCAGAACGATCGTCGTGCGATGCGTGATGTGCGCTTTGCTGGTGGCGTGCCAGTCTGCGCGGGACAGAGCGAATTCTCTGCTGCTGGATGTCGGGATCTCATGGAGACTGGTTCTATCGATTTCTGCAATTTCGATTCATCATGGTCCGGCGGTCCCACTGAATGGCGAAAAGTTGCCGGAATGGCGACCGTTTACGACGTGCGCATGGCTCATCATGAAGAGCCGCAAGTGGCATCTCACCTTCTGGCTTCTATTCCGCATGGAACCTACCTCGAGTATTTCCATCCCGATCGCGATCCAATCTGGCACAACATTATCGCCAACCGTCCACGACTCCATGATGGCTACTTCCAACTCAACGACCGTCCTGGTCTTGGTTGGGAACTCGATCGTGATTACATCGCTAAGTATCGAATCAACACTCGAATTACTGAGAAGAAGTAATCTGATTCCTACTTTGCTCTAGGCAAGTTGAGATTAAATCGAATCGAAAGTGCGCGCACTGCTACTACTACTGTTCCCGCAGCAACTGCGGAGATTCCGGTAGCTAGCGAGAGCGCATCTAGGCCAAGAAAGGTGAGCGCACCAAGGAGCGAAGAGGTGCCTATCGTCTCTCTATGGAGCAAAATCGGTTCGACCTGACAGAGCACGTCACGGAGTAGCCCACCTGCCACGGCTGTTGTGACTCCAAGTAGAGCAGCCGAGTAAAAAGGCGCGTTCTTTTCCAGAGCAAATTGGGTGCCTGAAACGACCGCTACAGCCAATCCAAATGTATCGATCGAGAGTATGAAGAGACCAACTGGCTTCTTTGCAGGTGCGCTCACGGCAAAAAATACAGCGGCAAGAACTGCGAGAAAATACTGATATTTATCGAGCCATGAAGGTGCAATTCCCAGGAAGATATTTCGTAACGTGCCACCAGTCAACGAAGCCACTAAAGCAATCAAAATGATTCCGGCATAATCCATATTCCGATTTATTGCGATTCGCGCGCCAACCACGGCGAAAGCAAATGTTGCTACGAGGTCTAAGGTGAAGACCAAAGAGCCCATATATGGAATAATACCAATATGAATAGGGAGATTGCCGCAACTTCGAGTGAATCAATTGATAATTTGATTCTTCTCGAGATTGGCGGCGTTCTACTACTTCTTGGAATAGTCGCATTTGTTGCAACAAAGATTGCATTATCTTCAGTACCCCTTTTCTTATTGATTGGTTTATTTTTTGGAACGGGTGGTCTTGTTCCGCTTAATCTCTCTGGCGATTTTCTCAATATCGGTGCACAAATGGGCGCGATTCTCCTTCTGTTATTGATGGGTTTGGAGTATTCAGCTCGAGAACTCGGGCAATCCTTTCGCTCATCAAAAAGCGTCATCCTGCTTGATGTGCTCATAAATGGACTTCCTGGAATTTTGATTGCGCTACTTGCTGGTTGGGGTGTAAAGGGAGCGCTGCTCTTGGGAGGTATTACCTACGTCTCTTCCTCAGGTATCGCCTCTGAGTTGATTCGTGAATCAGGTTGGGCCAAATCACAAGTAGCCAAGAGAACGATCCTGGTCTTAATCAGCGAAGACTTAATATTGGCTCCTTATTTGCCGCTAATCACCTCGACATTGCTTGGCGTAGGTCTTCTGAGTGGGATCATTTCGGTGTCGATTGCACTTCTTATCACTGGCTTTGTACTTTTGATTGGCGTAAAGCGCGCGAACTGGTTTTCACGAATCTTTAGAAAATTTACCGCTAGCTCGCTCTTGCTTACCGTATTTGGTTTAGCTCTCGTCGCTGCAGGCGCTGCAGGTCTTGCAGGATTCTCGGGTGCAATCGCCGCCTTCCTTGTTGGATTACTACTTACCGGCGAAGTGGCCAGCGCAATCCGTACCAGACTTGCACCCTTGCGCGATTTCTTTGCAGCAATTTTCTTTATTTTCTTTGGCCTGTCAGTAAACCCTGCTCGTATCCTTGATGTACTGGGATTGGTAGTCGTATTAACAATCATAGGAATCTTTGGAAAGATTCTTATCGGTTGGTGGATTGCGCGAGATTTACAGGATCCCATGAGTTGGCGAAGGGTTGGCATTTTTCTTATCCCACGTGGAGAGTTTTCCGTAATTATTGCTGGCTTCTCGACAACTTTAAATTTCAGTGAAAATCTAAAGGCTCTGACGATTGCGTATGTGATTGCAACTACGCTATCGGCCTCACTTTTACTCCGATTCTTCCGAAGTGGTTTCGAAAAGAGTCGCTAACCCCAGTGCTCTTTTACTTTACCTTTTAGAAATTCTGCGCTCTCATGCATTTGCTCCATGCCATCGATGCCATCTTCGATGCTAATCCAGCCATCAAACCCAACGTTTTTTAGCGTTGAAAAAATTGCATCATAATCATTAAGTCCCTTACCTATAACGCCATGTTTGAAGAATGAGACGTAGCCTGCACTTCCACCCTCTTCACGTCTGAGGTCTTCGATTGTGCCATTCGCTAGGTATCGATCACTAGCATGCATGGTCACCACTCGATGTTTTACTTTCTCGAGCAATTCCAGTGGTTCTTCTCCAGCAGCGATAGCGTTACTCGGATCGAAGTTCACACCAAACCATGGCGAATCGATTCGATTTACTAATTCAACGAAAACATCCATCATTTGTGCAAACTCTGGTTCGGTCCAGAAATCGTCTTTGTAATGATTCTCCAAAATTAGCGTTATTCCGAGCCGCTGCGCTTCAGGTAGACATGCCTCGATTGAATCGACGACATAACCCAACCCTTCTTCGCGCGTGATGGTTTTACGTCGTTGCCCTGAAAGCACTCGACAGTATTGAGCACCTAGTTCAGCGCTCATCCGAATTGAAGCAATCTCCTTCTCAACCTCGCGCGCTCGCCCTGCAGGATCTGGGATGGTGAAATCTGGAGATGCACACATCATCGGAATCACCATTCCAGTTCCTTCAACCGCTTTGCGAATCTTCGGCCAATTGCTGGGATCTTTTACATCGGCAAAATCGTTGTAGAACTCCAGCCCATCGATCTCAATCTCAGTCGCCAAGTCAATCCAGGTGTAGATACTCATCTCACCTGATACGAGTTGTTTAATAAATCCTTTTGGAAAGGCAGCAATCTTGGGCATCTACAATTTCTCCGGATTTCTTCCGATAATCGAGAATTGCTCTAGCTCCACGACAGAGCCAGTAAAAGGGTATGACTCATCGCTCAACCAATAAATCGCTGCATGCGCCAAGTTCTCAGGGGTTGACATTGCTCCTAGCGGAATCGCGTTTCGATCCAAGTTCTTATGCCAACCCACCTCTAGACCACGGGCAACTTGATCGCGATCCTCACGCTCAGTGAGAATCCATCCTGGATTAATCAGATTAATTCGCACTCCTGTAACACCAAGAGCATTTGCAAGATTCCGAGTCATCGTTTGCAGGGCACCTTTGCTCATACTGTAAGCAAGAAGAGTCGATTCTCCGGCATAAGCGTTGATTGAACCGATGTTAAGGACGCTTCCCTTGCTCTTAGCCAAATGGGGATGGGCAGACTGGATTAAGAAGAGTGGGGCTTTGGTATTGACTGCAATCGTATGGTCAAAGCCTTTTGGAGTGATGGCCTTGAGATTCGAGCGTTCGATGATGGCCGCGTTATTGACTAATCCATCAATCTTGCCAAATGCGGCGAGCGCCGCAGCGACGATAACCTCTGGTGCACCGTCGTGAGCTAAATCTGCAATACACAAAGAGGCATGAGGGCCCAACGCAGCAACTAGCGCTCGCCCCTCGCTCTCATTTATTCCATGTACGAGAACCTGACCACCTTCTTGGATGATGGCACGTGCGATTGCTGCACCAATACCTGAGGTCCCACCGGTGACGATGATGGATTTACCTTCAAGGCGCTTACTCATGGGGTAAGCACCGCTTTCAAAATTTTCCCTGAGTGCATCGCTTCAAATGCCTCTTCCCATTTTTCTAGTGGATAAATTCCTCCAAGCACAGGAGTGATATCCAATTGGCCTGTGCTCATCATCCGAAGTACCCGCTCCCACATTGGCCAGTTATGGCTAAAGCTTCCTTGCAAGGTGACATTCTTTTGCACCAACTGGTCGAGCGAGAAATCTAGAGGCTGTGGCCCCCAGCCCACCTTTGCAATCCAACCGGCCGGTCGAACAAGATCGAGGGCAATCTTTAACGTTGCAGAGATACCAGCAGAATCAACGACGCCATCAGCGCCTAACCCATCAACAGCGGTGGCCCAACTCTTTGCATCACCAATGATTACTTCACAACCATATCTCTCTGCCGCTTTCAGTCGCTCACGATCGCGCTCTAGTCCCACAACAGCAACTTCAGCGCCAGCCAGCTTGGCCATTGCTCCACAAAGGACGCCAATTGGACCTGGGCCAAGCACAACTACTCGATCGCCAGGCTTTATATATCCAGGGGAAATCACAGCGCTATAGGCAACCGAGCATGGTTCGGTGAGCGCGGCATGCTCAAAGGGGACATTCTCAGGAATTTTATGCAAGCAACGTGCCGGAACCTTCACAAACTTGGTCATCGCACCGTTGACTCCGTAACCAAAGCCTTTCCGAGAGGGATCCAAGTTATAGCGGCCGATTCTCGTCATCGGAGAGTTGTGATCGATTATTGCTGCAGTCTCACTTACTACTCGATCGCCAAGCTTCCAACTCAGAACGCTTGCACCAACTTCGACGATCCTTCCGCCAAATTCATGGCCCAGAACAACTGGGTAATTAACTGGCCAACTATGGGAAGCGGTCCATTGATGAAGATCGCTCCCGCAGACGCTTACCGCGGCAACTTCGACCAGAACATCATCAGATCCGATAGATGGTGTGGCAACCTCTCGAAGTTCCACGCTATGGGGTTCAATGCCAAAGTTCACTACCCCTAAGTTCCCCATTCTATCTCTCCCCTTTCACCGGCACATCACCATAGGCATGAACGCGATCGCATATCTTTCGTAATACATCCTCAACATTACCCGCGCCTCGACTAAATGAATCTGCATCGATAGCAAGTGGCGCACCAATGACAACAAGGGGCGCACCATATTCAGGTGACTTGATTGCTTGCTCCAAACTCAATCCACCAACTGCCTGGACTGGTATAGATACTGCATCAACAACTTCACGTAATTGATCAAGTGGATTGGGAGCGCGCTCGCCTCGTGCTGCAATTCCGCGACGTTCGTCGTAACCAATGTGATGGATAACCATGTCGCACCCGAGTTCTTCTAATTCTCGTGCGCCGAGAATCATGTCTGGGCATCCCAGGTTGTCTCCCATCACGACTGCACCAAAATCCTTACCTGCTTGGACTACACATTTAATTGTCTCTGGATGGGCGCGCGCCATCACAACTACATGTGTTGCTCCAGCCTTTGCCATCATCTCTGCTTCGAGGTAGCCACCATCCATCGTCTTGAGATCGGCAACAATCGGCGTATTAGGAAACTCTTTCCGTAGCGCCTTCACACCATGAAGACCCTCGGCGAGGATGAATGGGGTTCCCGCTTCCAGCCAATCGACACCCGCGCGCATCGCCGTGTGCGCCATCTCCATCGCCTCGTGGATATCTGTCAAATCGAGGGAAACTTGAACGATTGGCCGCATGCTTTAACCCTACTACTGCCCGCTACTTACTTTCCAGATGCTCCAAATCAGCGAGCAGATCAAGCCATTCTAGTTCCAGCTTCTCTTTCTCCCCTTTTAACTGCTCAATCTCAGTATGAATCTGCGCAAGTCGCGCATAATCCGTAGTTGTTTCCGCTAGCTCTCTCTCAAGCTTCTGTAACTGCTCATCTCGTCGCGTAACCGATCTTTCAATCCGCTCAATATTCTTCTTCAGTTCACGTCGATCAACTTTGGTTGGCTCCGTTTTGTCATCAAGAGTTCGCACCCCATCGTTATGAGCCGTATTTCGAATCTCAAAGTACTGATCTAAACCACGCGGCAAATCCCGAAGTTGGCCATCACCAACAAAGCCAAGAGTTATATCGCAGACCCGCTCGAGAAAATAGCGATCGTGTGAGACGACGATAATAGTTCCTGCAAAACCATCGAGTAGATCTTCTAAGGAAGCAAGTGTCTCTACATCGAAATCATTTGTGGGCTCATCAAGAAAGAGCACATTAGGCCCTTCCATGAGAAGGCGAGTCAACTGCAGACGCCTGCGCTCTCCCCCGGAAAGATCACGGACTGGGGTCCACTGCGCATCTTTCCCAAATCCCAATCGCTCGCAGAGTTGTGAAGCAGATAGTTCCCGACCTTTTCCCAGATCTACGCTCTTTGCTACCTCTTCTACCGCCTCAAGGACTCGCCATTGTGGATTTAATTCATCGAGATGTTGGGTGAGGAATGCAAGTTTTACTGTCTGGCCAGTTTGCATATGGCCAGCCAGAGGTTTTAAGCGTCCAGAGAGCAGATGGAGAAAAGATGTCTTGCCCGCACCATTTGCGCCAACAATGGCATAACGCGCTCCAGGCGCGAAGTTCAGATTGATATGTTCGGCCAGAACTATTCCTGCAACGCCAAGAGTCAGGTCATGTAACTCGAATACCCGCTTTCCCAATCGATTGGTAGCGAAGTTGAGGAGTTCAACTGAATCGCGAGGTGGAGGCTCTGCACTGATGAGTTGGTTGGCGGCATCGACGCGGAACTTCGGTTTGGTGGTTCGCGCTGGCGCTCCCCTGCGCAGCCATGCCAACTCTTTTTTAATTAGATTGTTACGACGGGTTGTCTCTACATCTGCTTGTCGAATTCGCTCGGCTTTTGCTAATACGAAGGCGGAATATCCACCTTCATACTCTTCCACTCCACCACCGACAACTTCCCAAGTTTTCTCGCTCACTTCATCAAGGAACCATCTATCGTGGGTGATCACGACAACTGCAATTCGCTTTTCACGCTTGAGATAGTTTGCTAACCAGTTCACACCTTCGACATCAAGATGATTGGTAGGTTCGTCAAGACAGATAACATCATGATTTCCTACCAATAACTTTGCTAGTGAGACTCGTCTTCGCTCACCACCAGATAGACCTTCGATAGGACGATTAACCGCATCCGATTTATGCGAACCAAATAGCCCTTCGAGGACCTCACGTGCTCTGGGATCACTAGCCCAGGAATGCGTTGCGCTCTCACCAAATATTGCGCTAACGATTGTCGCTCCAGGTTCAAAATAATCGACTTGCGCTAGGTACCCAAGCGAGAGCCCATTTAAGAATGAGACCCGCCCCGCATCTGGCGCTTCAGCGCCGACAAGAATTCGAAGGAGCGTGCTCTTGCCGCCGCCATTCCTGCCCACAATGCCAATCCGCTCACCACGCAGGAGGCCCAATGAGACATCCTTGAGGACATCACCTTTGCCGTAATTCTTCGCGATATTTTCAGCGCTAATCAGACCTTGTGCGCTATTCATAGGCCTCTATCATACGATGTCCCTCATGCTCACGCTCCTTGTCACTCTCGTAATCCTTAATTACCTTGTTGAGTCTCTGATAAAGATCCTCAATTATCGAGAGAGCAAGAAGCCGCTCCACCCTACGTTGGCTAATCTCTATAGCGAGAGTGAATATCGACGATCGCTGGAGTATTCGCAGGCGAATTTCTCACTAGCAATTATCAGCTCTACATATTCGCTTGTGATTATGGTGGTTGCGCTGGTTTCGGGAGTCTTTGGCTCTATTGATCGATACGTTCGCGATCAGGTGCAATCTGAGATTCTCGTTGCGCTCGCCTTCTTTGCCATTATTGGTCTAGCTTCTGACCTTCTGGATCTTCCGTTTGATATCTATGGAACATTTGTTGTGGAGGCAAAATTTGGATTTAACAAAACCACGCCTATGACATTCTTGCTCGACAAAATAAAAGGTTATCTACTTGCCGGGCTCATTGGGGGTGGACTACTTGCGCTCATCGTCTTTATATATCAAGAGACTGGTAGCGCGTTCTGGGTCCTAGGTTGGCTCTTGCTAGCAGCATTTTCATTGGTGATGTTCATGTTCGGGACCACTCTGATTTTGCCCCTCTTTAATAAGCTCAAACCCCTCGAAGAGGGAGAACTTAAAGAGGAAATCTTGAAGTACTGCGCTCAAGAGGGTTATTCGATTGGCAGACTCTTTGTGATGGATGCTTCTAAACGCTCTAGTAAGGCAAATGCATTCTTCGCTGGCTTGGGAAAGAGCAAAACAATTGTTCTCTTTGATACTTTGATTGAAAAACTGAGCGCCAGAGAGATTATGGCTGTTCTGGCCCATGAGATCGGCCATTACAAGAGAAAACATACCCTTTTCGGTTTCGCGCTATCCCTTGGGCAATCATTTGTGATTTTTGCTGTATTGGGTTGGGCGCTGCGCTTCCCCGAATTGTCAACGGCGCTTGGCTCAGAAATTCAAAGTTTCCATCTCTCGATTTTGGCATTCTTCATCATTTTCAGCCCGCTCTCCTTTGCTTTGGATTTGATAACCAATAGCATCTCACGTCGTAATGAATATGATGCCGATCAATTTGCTAAGCGAACCTATGATGGAGAACCGCTTAAGAGTGGGTTAATTAAAATTGCTACTGATAGTTTGGCAAACCTTTCACCACACCCACTAGCGGTGAAGATCTACGCAACGCATCCACCACTCTTGCAGCGACTTACTGCTCTTAACTAAATCATTCAAGCGATTTACTCAACACATCAATCGAGATTTCAGGATAGTCACGGTGCTCTAATAGTGCATACCCTCTATTGAGATAAAAGTCCCTCTTTTCCTCGGTCCATAAATAGAGTCGCGTGATTCCAAAGTTGCGGGCCCTCTCTTCTAGCGCTGCAAGCATCGCGCTTCCGAACCCTGCTCCACGTCGCTCTGGATCGACGATAAATGCAGCGACCCAAGGTTTGAGGTGGCGGTACTCCTTGACATCATCAAAGTCCACCAAGGCAATGGCACCAACCACTTCGCCCTCGACTAATGCGATGTAGATCTGCTCTTGATCACTTCCACCATTGCGCCACTGGCGATAGTCGGCAAGGGCTGCCTTTTTATAAAAGCTCTGCCAATCCTCAGGGGAGAACCATGGGTTTCCATCTCCCCAGAGTTCGAGGCTCCACCGGAGTGGGCCTGATCCCCAAGCGGGATTGTCAGCCAATGGAACCAAGATGAGGCTATTCACATCTCTAAGAGTAGCCGCGGGTCATTTGGAAGAGTGGGGGTGAGGTCAATTACAGTACCTCTCTATTCGGAAGGAGAGGTGGAGATGAATTCCCGGATATCTCGGCTGGTCTCCCACCTTGCCAATCAAGATCTCTCCGAGGATGAAATCTGCGAGTTTCTTGTTACCCATACTCTCGATTTTCTAAGCATTAGACATGCCTGGATATCGCAGGTGACCAACCGCAAGACAGTGCGAGTTCGAGCCTCTTACGGAATTGATCAAAGCAGATTCCCTGATTGGCAGGAGTTTCCACTTGATTGGAAATTGCCTGTCACCGATGCGTTGGTGGAAAAGCGGATTGTCTGGATTAACTCGCTTCCTAATTGGCCTGAGGAGTACCCCCGGCTTAAAGGAATCACCCTGGAAGAGTCCTCGCGTACTCAACTCGTTGTTCCTATCTTCCGCCTGCATTCCTCGGTTGGATGTCTAAGTTTAGTTTCCTCGGATCAGCTTACCCCTGATGAAGAAATCGCAATCTTTATCCAAACAATTGCCAACCTAATCTCGTTACATATTTATCGACAGAATCGTGATCGAAAAAAGAACGATTCGCCAAATGTTAGTTCACTTACTGATCGACAAGTACAGATTCTTATCCACATCGCAGAGAAGAAAACTAACATCGAAATAGCCGAAACAATGGGCTACAGCGAATCCACTATCCGCCAGGAGACAATCCGTATTTTCGAGAAACTTCAAGTGAGTGGTCGTAATGAAGCGCGCAGCTACTTCCTTGAGAACAAATCCCGCTTCGGAATTTCCGGTAAAGGAAAGAGCGATTTCCCCTCTTCTCGCGAAGAGTTTGCTCATTAGATGTCTGAACTAACTCGTTGGGAAATTCTCCAATCAAAGGTAGAGGTAGTAGGTCCCTACGACCACCAGATATCGGATGATGGATGGGTCGCTTTCTCACGCCTTCCCCTGTGGACTTGGAAACAATTTGGCGTCAGTGGGCTCCATCGCTGGACACGCTTTCCTTCAGGGGTTCGCCTTCGCTTTCGCAGTGAAGCAACCGAAATCTCCCTGGAAGTTCACGTTATGCCCCTAACTATTGCGCGAGTCATCGAAGAGCCACGAACGGCGCGCTTTGATCTCGTTATTGATGGTCAAGAGATAGCTACCGAAGCAGCAAGTAAAGGTGGACAGATTCGCCTTGAGATGGATGGGCCCTTAGTCACTAGTGAGGAGTTCATTCGCGGTGCGGGTGAAGAGATCCGCTTTTCGGGCTTGAGCAACCAGATGAAAGAGATCGAGATCTGGTTACCTGCTGGTGCAATGGTAGAGATTCGTTCTATTGCCGCCAATGGCGAAATTCATCCACCAACCCCCACTAATAAGAAACGTTGGGTTCACTACGGAAGTTCAATCAGTCAATGTGCCGAAACTGAAAGGCCGTCATATCTAGGCAAGCATGGCCATGAAATGTCGCGGACAACCCTCCGCTATGCGATTGAGAAATTCCCTAAGAGTGAACGGAAGAAGTGGCTCGAGAGCACTCGCTAGTTCTTTGGTTCACTCTGTTCAGAATGCCGTGACCCTGTCACTCGACCGGCATGAGCCTTAGCGCTTGGATCGCGCTTGGATTTGATGAGGCTTGCCACTGTAGAGATGATGAGAATTAGAGCAATGACAGCCAAACTCCAAAGCGTCGGAATCTTTGGAACTTCTGTGTAGATCTCGTGGAGGAATGTGAGCACCAGCTTTATACCGATGAAAATGAGAATTATGGAAAGACCAAGTGAGAGATAAATTAGCTTGTCGAGTAAGCCTTTTATAAGGAAGTAGAGCGCACGCAATCCAAGGAGAGCGAAGGCATTAGCAGCAAAGACCAAGAATGCTTCTGAGGTAACACCGAAAGTCGCAGGTATTGAATCGAGCGCGAAGAGAAGATCTGTCGCACCAATCGCAATCATTACTAAGAACATCGGTGTAGCAAAGCGCTTGCTATCGATACGAACAAACAGCTTTGTACCGTGGTACTTATTGACAGTCGCTACCCGCTTGCGCACCTGCATAATGATGAAGTTATCCCCCGGTTCAGGATCTTCATCCCAGTGCCTGAATAACCCAACGCCAGTCCAGATCAAGATGGCGCCAAAAATTACAAATGTGAAACTGAAGGCGGCGAGCGCTGCCGCACCGACTGCGATAAATATTCCACGGAGCACGAGCGCCAAAATCACGCCGATGAGCAGGACTCGCTGATGATAGATAGATGGCACTGCGAATTGCGCCAAGATAATCACGAAGACGAAGAGGTTATCGACCGAGAGCGATTTCTCAACTAGATAGGCGGCAAAATACTCCGTACCAAATTGGGATCCGTAATTTGACCAGACCCAGACTCCAAAGATGACAGCGATACCGATATAGAAGATGGACCAAAGAGTGGCCTCTTTGAACATCACATCATGCGGTTTGCTACTAACGGTGAAGAGGTCCACCAGAATTAACGCAACAATCACGCCAATGGTCACAGCCCAGACGAGGTCAGAGACATCCATTTTTTAGGAGCCTTTCGGAGGTCGCAGAAGCCCACATGCTATTGGGTGATGTGCCTAACTCCATGCTGAATGAAACCTGAGAGTTTTGTTACCGGCCAAACAGTCGGTTGAGTAATCCAGGAGACTTTGGGGCGCTTGATGCGTCATGCCCCTGGCAACGATCACTCTTGGGAACTCCAGCGAGCGCGATTTCGATATGTTCCCCACATCCAGACCAGGTGGGCTTACCGCACTGTCGGCACATCACTTTGCTGCACATATTGAGCTCCTTCACCTCTCGAGCAAAGTCTAAAGTACCGTGGCCATTCACTAGACTCTTAGCTATAGCGAAAGTGGAATTGGACGGAGATTTCTACATCCTTCGCCTCTCGCGAAGAGAACGGTTCTTCGCCCTCCATCGTGAACTCCGAGCCCCACGAGCGTCGCTTCAATCGGTAGTGCGAGTTACAGATCCCTGGAATCTCACGACGCTACGCGGGTTACGAGCCCCCGGAACTTGCATTCCAAATGTAGTTCTCTTGGGTACGATGAGATTCCGAGGTGGCAAAGATTTCACTGCTATCTACAAACGAAAACCGGCAAACGTTTATACATTCTCCTCAGGAGAATTCAAACGTTGGATTGTGAGCGAGTAATGACCGAGAAAACTTTCCGATGGGGCATCCTCAGCACTGGAGGTATCGCTCAGCAATTCGCACGCGATTTACATCGACTCCCCGACCACAAAATCGTCGCTGTTGGTTCACGTTCGCAAGAGAAAGCCGATTGGTTCGGCGACCTCTTTAATGTGCCAAATCGATACTCGTCGTACCAAGCTCTGGTTAATGATCCAAATGTTGATGGCATTTACGTGGCTACACATCACCCCATGCATAAGCGCGACACCATCTTGGCGCTCAATGCGGGAAAAGCTGTGCTCTGTGAGAAGCCATTCGCGATGAGCGCTACCGAGACCGAAGAGATGATCTCGGTCGCTCGCTCCAAAAACCTTTTGCTGATGGAGGCGATGTGGGCGCGCTTCTTGCCGCACATGTTTGCTGTTCGTGAGGTAATCAAGAGCGGAGTTCTTGGGGAAATCATCAGCGTCCGCGCGGACCATGGCCAATGGTTCAATTTAGATCCAGAATTTCGCCTCTTCAAACCAGAACTCGGCGGTGGCGCACTCTTTGATTTAGGTATCTATCCAGTCTCATTCGCATCTATGGTCCTTGGAACACCAAGCGCGATAACAGCTCGGAGCACTAAGGCGTTTACTGGCGTTGATGGACAAACTTCCATCATCCTCGAATATCCAAATGGTGCTCACGCGCTCTTGAACACCACAAACCTGGCGGCAACACCTAATCGTGCTTTGATTGTCGGCACCCAAGCGCGAATTGAAATTGACCGAACCTTCTATGCACCGAGCACCTTCAAAGTCATCAACAATAAGGATGAGGTCATCGGTGGTTTAGCCAAGAAGTATCAGGGCCATGGGCTTCGTGAGCAGGCAGTTGAATTTGCCCACTGCTTCCACGCCGGCCTGAAGGAATCACCAATCCTGCCACTCGATGAGACGCTTTCGATCATGAAGACCATGACTGAGATTGCCCGACAAATTGACCTCACTTATCCGAAATTCGCTGAGTAAGGCGAGCCAATCCCCAACTACTTACCTTGACTAGCGCTTCACGAACAATCGCACCACTCATCTTGCTCGCTCCAAATTCACGCTCAACAAATACGATGGGGATTTCAAGAATTTGAGCACCTACTCGATAAGCCTCTCGAGTCATCTCGATTTGGAATGCGTACCCTTCAGAGCCAACTCCTTGAAGATTCATTTTCTTAAGTAAGTCTGACCTGTAGATCCTAAATCCTGCAGTACTGTCTCTCACCTTAAATCCAAGTAATTTTCTAGAGTAAAGATTTGCGATTCGAGAGAGCGCCTCGCGGTGCTTTGACCAGTTTTGTACGGCGCCACCTGCAATCCATCTGGAACCGATAATCAAGTCATGTTGTGGGTTACTATTGTGAAATTCAAGCATCTTCCGCAAATCCGAGACACGATGTGAACCATCAGCATCCATCTGAATGATTGTGGAATATTCCCGAGCAAGAGCCCACGTAAATCCATCTCGATAGGCGCTACCTAAACCCATCTTTTTTGGGCGCGCAAGAATCGCAACTCGAGAACTACTCTTCTGAAAACCTTCTGCAACTACAGCAGTGCCATCTTTTGACGAATCGTCAACAATCAGGATTTCTACCGGAAGTTCAAGTATTTGCGGAAGCAGGCGCCGTAAATTCTCCTCTTCATTAAATGTTGGGATGATTACTATGGTGCTGCCCGTGGCCATACATGCATTCTGGCACTTAATAGCCCCCTCCGTCTCAACCATTTACCTACGCAGGTTCGAGGTTTAGAGTTATCGCCATGGCAACTCAGGTGCAAATAGAAATGAAATCCCGCTCCGGAACTCTCTTTATCGCCAATGAATGGGTGAAGAGTTCTGGAGATTTGCGAGAGGTAATCGATCCAGCCACCGAAGAGGTGGTAGGAGCATTTGCTGAGAGCACGGCAGATGAAGTTGAGCGCGCAGTCGCAGCGGCAACTCAAGCGCAGCGTCAGTGGTGGGCGATGAGCGCGCTCGATCGTGCAAACGCTCTCCATACTGTTGCCGACCGAATGATTGAAAACTCTCCACAGACTGGCGAGTGCCTTACGCGCGAGATGGGTAAACCATTCCGGGAATCGAATTGGGAGGGTGGAGCGGCTGCTTCATCTTTTCGCTACTACGCTGAGATTGCGCGAAGTGAGCAAGGGCGAGTGGCCGGACCTGCAATCGCCGGTCAACTTCAGATGGTCATCAAGGAACCACATGGAACAGTAGTCTCGATAGTCCCCTACAACTTCCCGATGTTGCTCGCTGGTTGGCAAGCCGCAGCCGCTCTCGCTGCTGGTAATGCGATCATCATCAAACCATCAGAACTCACTTCTCTGACGTTGTTGATGTGGATGAAAGCCTTCGATCATTTGCCAGCAGGCCTTGTCCAAGTTCTCACTGGTGGCGCCCAGACGGGTGCGCGCCTGGTCGAAGATCCTCAGACTCATGCGATTGCCTTTACCGGCAGCGTTCCTGCGGCACAGGCAGTTGCGAAAGCGGCAGCGGAACGTTTCAAACCTACCTTGATTGAAGCATCTGGTAACGATGCCTTTATTGTGATGCCCTCTGCAGATATCGATACTGCCGCTCGTGGCGCTGCTTTCGCTGCTTTCTTAAACTGCGGCCAGGTTTGTACCTCTGCCGAACGTTTCTATGTGCATGAAGATATATATGACTCATTCGTGAATCGATTAGCAGAATTAGCCAGAGAACTTCGGATTGGCAGCGGCCTGGGCAAAGTCGATATTGGACCCATGGCCTCTAAGCGTGAATTGGAACGTTTCGAGCGTGTCGTCGCTCGTGCGGTTGAACAAGGGGCAGAAGTGGTTACAGGTGGGAAACGACCCTCTCAATTAAGTAAAGGCTGGTTCTACGAACCCACTGTTCTGAAAGTAACTCACGACATGGATGTCATGCATAGCGAGTGCTTTGGACCGCTGGCTCCCATATCGAAAGTGAAAAGCCTTGATGAAGCAATATCAAAGGCAAATGATTCTCAACTTGGTCTTGGTGCCAATATTTATACCAACGATTTAGAGGAATCTTTCCGTGCGGTTAATGAGATTGAAACCGGAATTGTCTGGGTAAACACTCCACTCAACGACAATGACGCCATTCCCTTTGGTGGTCGCAA
>Ga0194130_10001326_pt1 | contig 40444 bp, 33 predicted proteins | sample TA2KigsurfametaG_FD_160084 | JGI IMG/M metagenome (GOLD analysis project Ga0194130, IMG submission 160084) | Freshwater microbial communities from Lake Tanganyika, Tanzania - TA2015050 Kigoma 12 surface | ecosystem: Environmental > Aquatic > Freshwater > Lake | place: Tanzania: Lake Tanganyika...
ATCGTGGAGGTCGTCCTGAACCCCGACGGCAGCGAGAAGGAGCGCCGCGCACCGGTCGATGCCGCCGCGAACGTGAACGGCGAACTCCCCGTGCGATGGAGCGGACGGAAGATCCCGATCGCGGATGCGATCCGGCGCTTCTCCTTCCGTCGGACGGTGCAGCTCCAGCACGTGGATGGCCTGACCTACGACTTCCTCTTCGCGATGGCGACCGAGCTCGAGCAGGAACAGGCGGTGATGCTGCTCGGCTCAGGCGAGAAGGGGACCGGCCCACTCCTCCTCCAGTCCAACGGCCGAGCCTATCGCGGCTTCCTCAGCGGCGAGACCAAGGGCGAGGCGTATCGGTTGCTCCTGCATCTGAGCGATATGGAGCTCAAGCGTCCCGCCACCATCACGGCCTGAGAATCCGATGCCATCGACTGCCATTGATGCCACGCTGCTCGACCTCCTGACGCGCTACAAGCGCCGCATCGCCGGCGCCTATCGCGCACTGACACCGGATGAGATCCCGACCCTCGTCGGAGCGCACACCGCTTCGCGGAAGATCGACGGGGAGCTCTGGTTCCTCGTGACCGATGCGAAGCGGCCGATGCTCGTCAATCCCGCTGGGCGGACCCTGACCGAGTCGCTCCCGGTTCTCGATCAGGCGCGCACCCTTCCCGCTGGGCTGCTCATCGCCGGTGAGCTCCACGCCGACGCGGGAAGCGACCGTGAGCGAGTCGGGGACCTCAGCGCCCTCCTCGCCGGCGCCGCCTCGGGGATGACGCGGGTCTGCTTCACCGCCTTCGATCTCCTCCGCGATGCCGCGGGCAGCGACCAGCTCGCCCAGCCGTTCGACGTGCGGTGGACGGCGCTACAGACGCTCATCCCTGATGGCGCCACGAATCTCCGGCGCATCGCACCGACGACCGTCGAAGGGCCGACCGCGCTGCAATCCCTCTTCACCGAGATGGTCGAGCAGGGGGGCGCCGAGGGGCTCGTCGTCCGGTCGCCGGCGGGGATGGTCTACAAGCTCAAGCCGACCCGTGACATCGACGCGGTGATCATCGCGTTCAGCGAGAACGCCGATGAGCCGGACCGAGTGCGATCGATCCTCTTGGGTCTGATGCACGAGGACGGCACGATCCATCTCCTCGGCGGGTGCGGAAATGTCGGCTCCGCGGAGGTACGGACCGCGCTGCATAAGCGCCTTGCCGCGCAGGTCGTCCCGTCGCAGGTGCGCTATGCGAGTGACTCTGGGGCGCTCTATCGGTTCGTGAAGCCTGAGATCGTGGTGACGGTCCGAGTGACGGAGCTCCAAGGGGAGAAGTCGGATGGCACACCGACGACCACGCCGGTGCTCGAGTATGGGGCAGCGGGGTGGAGCGGTCGCGGTGTGCGGCCCTGTCCCCGTCCGATCCACCCGGTGCTGGAGCGGATCCGCGAGGACAAGACCGCCACAGCGCACGACGTGCGTTTCGCGCAGGTGGCGGACCGTCTTCCGGTGAGTTCTGCCGCGGCGCCGACGGGTCCCTTGCCGACGAGCACGGTCGTGCGGCGCGAGGTCTGGACCAAGGTGACGAAGGGTCAGACCGCGGTGCGGAAGCTCGTGATCTGGCGGACGAACAAGGAGCAGGCGGATCCGACGTATCCGGCGTATGTGGTGCACTGGACCGACTACAGCGCGTCGCGAGGGACGCCGTTGGATCGTGAGGTTCGACTGGCGCCGACCGAGACGCTGGCGATGTCCCTCGGGGATGCGATGATCGAGGAGAACATCAAGAAGGGGTGGACGAAGGTCTGATTCGAGCTGCACTCGTAGAAAAGGCAGTTGCCAACCACTGGAGACCAGATGACCCGCCGATTCGAATTCACCGATGCGAAGTCAAACAAGTTCTGGGAGATCACCATAAAGGCGAAGACCGTCACCGTGCAGTACGGTCGGATCGGGACGGATGGGCAGACGCAGTTCAAAGAGTACGCGACGCCCGCGGAGGCGAAGACGGCGGCCGAGAAGCAGATGGCGGAGAAGGTGAAGAAGGGGTATCGGGAGGTGGTCGGCGAGGGCGCCAGCACGACCGAGAGTGCCTCGGAAGGCCAGTGGCCACTCGAACCGCTCATCGAGCGACTGGCAGCTCAACTGGGCGTGACGGAGGATGCCATCAGAGCTGAAGAGCAGCGCGCCCAGGATCAACTGATCGATGACGTCGCCGCGATATTGCGCGGAGCATTCGGACAGGCGCCGTCGGACACCGTCGAGCGACGGAAGCACATCTTCGGCGACGCCCCGTCCGATCTCCCGGTCTCTGATGCGGCCCTGACGATGGCCGTGGGATTGTTCAGGCGTGTGCTCGCGCGGAAACACGGTTCGAGATCGGGTGTCTTCACCAATCTTCTGGACGCGATCAATAACGGTGACGCGATACGAATCGGAGAGGAGGTGGAGGCATCATCACTCAGCGTCAGCCCTCGAGGGACCATCGTCTCGTCCGTCCATGGCGATCTCTTCGGTGGGGACGAGGTGGGACTGACGTCATCACGAACCTTTCGTGCGCTTTTGGCACGCTTCGAAATCGCTCTGTCTCACCGCTGACACGTCGCCAACGCGCCGTGACATCGTTCTCATCCGCCACGTGAGGAATGAATGACCCGCCAATTCGAATCCACCGACGAGCAGTCCCACACGTGCTCAGCGATCTGGACGCTCCTCAGGCAGCACGACCTCGCGTCCCAGCAGCAGGGGATCGCGCTCCTGCGGGCGCTGGATGATCCGGCCATCTGGGCCTCGCTGGCGGACGGGCTGTCGCTCGATGGGGCCGGCCGCGTGGTGATGCCGGCGCCGCTAACACGGAAGTCCACGCCAAGCGCACGGTGACACCTAGGGGGGATCAATCTTCTCAGTGATGTCCGCAAGCTCGATTACCTCGTCGTCGAAGACAAGGCGGGTAGCAAGCTGGCAAGGATCAAGTATATGCCGACCATCACCATTTCGACGGAAGCAGACTTTACCCGCACGCGTGGATTACATACTAGGCTACTTAGCTGCTTGTTTGATGGGTGCCAGAGGTATCGCATTGGCTACTGGCAAAATCTGCGGCACTAGTGGCCATTGGCAGGGCATCCGGTCATCCACTGCGAGGAATGCGCCAGACGGTCGCACCGAAACAGGTGTGACGTGCAGGGAAAGACACATCGTAGAGCGCCTTCTCTGTGGAGAAGGCCGGAAGGTTCTTCATTGCGAATGGTAGCACTTCCCCAGCATCGCGCTGGCGGGCACCAGCGACCAGTAGTAGCGCGGTACTGGTCGTACCGTATCGTCGCAGCGCCGTCCTCAGTTTCTTCACATCGGTGGACACGTCAACTGTTTTTCCAAACGGGGTCGCGGAATATTTGACCTCAAGGAGCACCGCCGAACGCGCCGTGCGATTCTTTCGCAGGACGAAGTCGATCCGTGGGAAGTCCCCGGTTCTAATGCCCCTCCATCGACGAAGGGGGACCTCGCACTCCATGTGCCAGTGCCGACCATGTGCCACTCGGGCGATGACGTCATACAGTAGGTGCTCGGAATACACCTCGTACATGCGGGCACGCGCCTGCAGCGTGAGGTACCCGACGAGTGCGTCGCTCAGCGCCTCTGCCACAGATAAGTCCCAGCGCTTTTTGCGGCTCGAGACATTTGGCATAAGGCCTTTAAGAAGGTAGGAATGGTTTCAGGTACCGCCGGCATGGTCAATTCTCAATTCCTCGGCGGTGAGATCTGTAGCAATCAAGTCAGTCCTCCCATTCCTCGTCCTCATCTTCTGTCTCGTCCGACCGGTACTGCTTGAAAACCTGAACCGCATCACCATTGCCCCAACCAGAGAGCTCAACCTCACCTTCGTGCCGAGCGAGCGCCTTGGCCGCTGACTTCGATAGCGTGGTTAGGCCGTGCAACGATAGCGTTCCCTTGTGGGAAGCGAGTGCCGCGGCCGATGCATCCGACAGTGTCGTCACGCCGTCCAGGTAAAGGGTCTTGCCCTTGTGGCTTGCGAGGGCCGTGGCGACTGACTCCGATATCCTCGTCAGACCGCCAAGTGAGAGCGCATTCCCCTTATGTTTCGCCAATGCCTTGGCCGCCGCATCCGACAGCGTGGTGAGGCCATCCAGAGAGAGGCTCCTCTTGTAGCCGGCGAGGGCCGTTGCCACCGCGTCCGACAGCGTCGTCAGGCCGTTCAATTCGAACTGCCACCCCTTGTTGCCGGCAAGCGCCTTGGCGGCTCTCTCAGAGAGCTTCGTGAGGCCGTTCAAAGTGAGCCGGGGCCCCTCGTAGCCAGCGAGTGCCTTAGCCGCCGCATCCGACAGCGTTGTGAGGCCGTCTAAAAAGAGATTGCGAGAGGCGAGGAAATGCGATGTTGCGAGCGCCTTGGCCGCCGTTTCCGACAGCGTCGTCAGGCCTGGCAGACTGATGGCACTGCCCCTGTAGTCGGCAAGTGCCTTGGCCGCCTCGTCCGACAAAGATGTGAGGCCGACCAAGGAAGATACGCTCCCACCCTTCAAAAAGGTGAGAATCGCGGCCATATCCTCGGGTTGCTCCTTTGGTGCTGTCGCCGTCCCAGCCCGCGGTCGTTCCATTCCCTTGGCCGCAGTCTTCACTGCCTTCCGGGGCGCCACTGGCTTGGCGGTCTGTCCCCGCACTTCCGTGTACCCCTTCCTGACCTTCTCGGCGATCAACTTTTCAGCGGCAGCCTTCGCTTCTGCAGGAGCGGCATGTGCCTTGACCTGGGTCTGACCCTCCGTCCCGATACGGCCATACCGCACGGTCACCTGCTTCCCCGTAACGATGACCTCCCAGAACTTGTTTGACTTGGCGTCGGTATATTCGAATCGTCGGGTCATGATGGCTCCTCAGAAAGTGAATGCTGAATGGTTTCCACCGGCATCAGTCGGTCGCTAACGTCAGATGAGGGATAGGAATTTCAATCGGGCTGGGCCGTCGATCGCCGACCTCGCCATCGCGGCGTGGCGGGCGGCGGGCGGCCGTCGATCGCGCGCTGGCCGCGTCCGCGCCGCGGACGGTGTCGAGGCGGGCGCCGAAGGTGATGAGGGACATCGTCAGGATCGGGTAGAGGGAACCGGCTGGTCGGTCGCCGCCATCTGGTTGTAGGTCGACTGCAGGATGGCGCCGAAGGGCGGGAGATATCGCGCGATGAAATGCGATGCCCGGCCGGGATCCGCGATCGCCTCAGCCAACGGTAGCATCGGGCTCCAGATATCCGGATTGCAGTCTTCCGGTCGGACACGACCCGCCTGCACGTCCGCGCGATACACGGTCGCCGGCACGAGTCGTGAGATGGACGACTTGCCTCGGTGCTGACGATACCAACGGACCAGCGCCCCACCCTCGAGCCAGAGCTCGGGCCACTCGCGGAAGGCACGGTCCATCTCAGTGCGGTAGATGCGACGATAGAGCGCCAGTCGGCTCGGGTCCGTCTGTTCCAACCGCCTGGTGGCGTTGTCATTCGTCGTCACCCAGAGGGCGAGCATCGGAGCGCTTCCGACCGATGCGAGCGATTCGTCGAGCTCGTTCGCCCACTGCACCCGATGAGCGATCTGGATACCGACATTGAAGAGCGATCCGAAGTCTCCGACCTTGGGGTGGAGTTTCGCCCAATAGTAACCGTTCAGGTGTCCGCTGTTCTGCCATTGTCGATGCGGTTCGGCATACCAGTTCGGACCCATCACCACTGCCGTCAGCTCCCCGATCCACCCAGCGATCTTCGCCCACGTCTCTCGACGCAGGTGTTCCGGCGTCCCGGGCTGGTCCATCGCGCCTGCACGTGCTCGGCCGGGCGCGTGCGCGGCGATGACGGCGAGCCAGGCAGGATCCGGGATCGGGAGGGTGCCATCCGGCGGGGCAGGAACCATCTCGGACGGCATCTCGGACGGCATCTCGGACGGCATCTCGGACGGCATCCGAGGCATCTCGTCCGTCACCTCGTCCGTCACAACGTCCGTCACCACTGCAGCTGGCGGCACGGTGCCGACCGGCAGCGATTCCGCCGGAACAGAATCCTGCTGTGCTGTCTCAACTGGCGCATTCGGTTCGGTTGGAGCATTCGACGCGACAGGCAGCGGTACCCGCCAGTTGTCGCTCATCCGCTTGACCAGTGCCGCCGCCCCGGTGTCCCGCTGCGACATCACGACGAGCCGATGGAGCTCCTCGATGAGGTTCCGTCGCTCGGCGATCGGGCTCTGCGCGTTGACCGCGGCGCTTGCGTTCCGGTAGTTGGGTGCGGAGAGCAGGACCCACTCCTTCGCTCCGTTCGGCAGAGTCCGCACATCCCCGGGCGCCGTCTCTGCGCCGGCTCGGGCATCGGCTGGGTCGATGGGACCGGTGAGGAGGCGGGTCACCGCAGCCACCGAGTGATCTGCCTGCTCGGGCAGGGCAGACTCGTCACGGGCAAGTTGGATGGCGCGGTGCAGATAGGCGGCAGCCCACGGCCGAGTGAACCCGTGTGTCATGAGGACAAGCGCTCCATCGCGTCATAAGTGGATGCCACCATCGTCGAGATGACCTGGATCGATGACGCGATGAGCTGCGTCGTTCGTGCAGGATCGGCGATGGCGTCATCGATGGTGATGAGGGGGCCGAAGATGTGACCAGATCGCGGGTACTGCCCGTCCGCCAGACCCGTGAGATACGCGGGCATCGGCGTGAGGACGTGGTTCCCAGTCGCTTTCATATTCAGGTCGGAGCCCGACCGCGCATCCGCACCGCGCCCACCCTGACGACGCCACCGCCAGCCAGCCCCCCGCTCGAGCCAGAGTTCCGGATTCGACCGAATCGCTTCGAGCTGGATTCGATCATAGTGCCGCATGCCCTCCGCGACGACCGTCGGTTCGGTCTCCTCCACTTTCCGCCAACGGTTCTCGTTGGCGCTGGCCCAGACGGCGATGAGCGGCCGGTTCGCGAACGTGGCGTACGTAGGGTCGAATTCCTCCAACGGGATCTTGCGTTGATCCGCGGTGAACTGGACGCCGACGTGGAACATGTCCGCGAAACGACTGTTGGCAGGATGCAGCTTCGCCCAATAGGCACTGGAGAGGTGGCCGCTGTTCTGCCAGTTGGAGTGCCGGGCCCCGGTCCACGCATCGCCGAGTGTCGCGGACGTCAGCGCCTCCATCCAATCGGCGATGCGAAGCCACGTGTCCCGGTGTCGAAAGGATGCCGTGCCGGGCATCGATCCCGACCCCGCGGTGACACGACCGGGCTGGAAGCGCGCGAACAGCTCGAACCACGCTGGATCGGGCAGCGGGAGTGCGACGGGCGGTGCCGCTTCGACGGCCGATGCCGGCACGATCCGCTTCATCATCATCGGTGGCTCGGGCTGCCGGATCCCCGCATCCGTCGAGATGCCCACATTCCAGTCACGCGCGATGCGCGCCACGAGCGCGTGGGCACCGGTCACCGCCTGCGGGGCGCGCTGCAGCAACGATGCGAAGCCCTCGGTCAGACGCTGCTTCTCGGTCCGCGTGGTCTGCATCGTCAGCAACTGCAGCGCCCGCCGATAATTGGCGCACGTCAACAAGACCCATTCCGGACGGTCATCCGGTGGAAGGCGCCGGACGTCGCGCGGGGCATCACCTGCGCCATCGATCATCTCCTGCCGCTCGGCCGGTGTCTGAGCCATCCACTCCACCGTCTGAGTCACCTCCTCGACGTGTCCGGGCGTCGCCAGCTCATCGCGCGCCAGCTGCAGCGCCCGATGGAGATAGCCGGCCGACCAGCTCCGAGAGACCGTCATCGGCGCCACCACGTCTCGACGAGGCTCGGCAGCCAGTTGGAGAGCAGCGCGATGACGATGAAACTCACGGTCCCGACCAGCCATCGCCACGCACGGTCCGGGACGATCAGGATCCGCGCCTGCCGTGCCTCATCGTGTACCCATCGCAGCGATCGCCAGAGGACCGCCATCGGGATCGCCTCACTCAACACCTGATGCGCACTCCGGACACTCGCGCGCGCCGCATCGTGGTCGAGACCCCGAGCCCGTGCCAGCGAATAGGCGAATTGCGCCAAGCCCTGCACGACGCGCGCGGTCTCGAGCGGGGTCCCGAACGACCCGTCGGGCCGCTGCCGCCCCGCGAACCACGTGAGGACGTTCTTCAGCATCGTCGGGTCCTCGGCGGCGAGCGAGGTGGCGACCATCTCGAGGGCGATGCCGTTCGCTCGCGGATCGTTGTTCCAGAGCTTCCCACTGGCCCCCAGCTGCTCGTGGCAGCTCCGGAGCAGCGCAACCTGCATCTCCGGAACCTCTTCCCGCACGCGTTCAGGGATCCCGTCGATTCCGATCATCTCCGAGACCTCACGATGCACCGCGAGGAACTCCGCCGTGTAGCGCTCATTGACGAGGACGAGGTCGTGCGCATAGTTGAGCAGCCAGGGCATCGCCAGTCGCGCCACCTCGCCGACGCGTGGATGCCGCACGGCGAGGAGCGCGCGGAGCGCGAGCAGCGTCTTCGGGATCTCGTCCGACCAGCTCCAGCCGAGCGACGTGTCTCCAAAGGTCTGGAGGAGGAACTCGGCGCCGAGTCGGGCACGGTCGGCGTCGATCAGCCCCGGATACGCCGCGGCGAGCATCAGGCCGTGCGCCGTCGCGTCGAAGTCGCCGCCCCACGATCCACGAGACTCGCCATCGAGGCGCTGCGCGGCGGCGAAGCGTTCGACGCCGGAGTGCGCGATGAGGTGGGCACCGAGTCCGACCTGCGCCATCGCGAGCAGGATCTCCGCGGACTCGACGGTGGGGGCCCAGTCTCGGCGTTCCTGCAGGAGATGTCGCATCCCGGCCATCGAGATCGCGGTGGCGGTGGTGCTGAGTGTGGTGGTCGTGTTCGTCATAGGGGGTCCGATGTCAGTGTGATAGTGTGACGTCTGGTTGGGACAGGGAGGAACCGAACAGCGTCAGCGCCTGGCCTGCCGCGCGATGCGCCCGAGGATCCCGCGCACGGTGACATCGAGGAGACTCCCCTCGGTGTAATCGGCGGGCGCGACGAAGGTGACACGCTCTTCAGCGATCAGTCGGTCGAGGAGCCCCCGGACGCGCGCCGCGGCCGCGGGGGCGGGATCGAAGACCGCGATGGAGCTCCCTCCCTGCTCGCGGACCATCTTCATCGCCGGTACGTCCGTCTCCCCATCACCGATGAAGATCATCCGGTCGAACGGGACGGGCCGATCCTCGGGCTCGACCCAGCGGTTGATCGTCACGTGGTCCCAGCAGTTCAGGATCCCCTTATTGATCCGGAAGAGGTGCTGGGTCTTCGTCGTGTAGTTGATCACCGTCCCGGGCCAGACCGCCACCCCGTCCTGATAGAGGAAGCGCGACGCGAACACGTGGCGGAAGTGCGGGCGGATTCGGCAGCCCTCGATCATCTCGCCGATCCCCGAGGAGATGATGTAGTGCTCCAGGGTGAGTCCGGCCGCGGCGGCGAAGGCATCGATGTGGGCGAACCAGCCCTCGACGCCGGCGAAGAGCGCGAGCGACCGGCCGTGCTCGGCGAGCATCGCCGACGTCACGGAGAGCCCCCGCTGCCGCGCCCGCTCGAGCATATGCCACATATAGACCGAGACCCCGTCGGCGTCGTGCCGATGGGTCAGCTCGCCCACCTCGCGCCAGAAGGTCTCGTGGTCCATCCCGAGGGCCGGGATGAAGGAGTGCTCCTGCATATTGCCGGGCGCGAGGGTGCCATCGAAGTCGTAGATGAGGGCTACGGTCGGCCGTCCGGTCATCCGTCCCTCTCGATCGGCGGTCATGCGAGGCCCACGGCAGAAGGTGGTTCGATGGAAGGAAGCGCTTTCAAATAGTAGGGGAGGCTCGTGTCACTACAGGCGCGTCGTCAAACCGCTCTGTCTCGCTGCCGTCGCCGTGAGGCCCGCGCGAAGCACGGCCTCGGCGCCCAGCACCGTCACCCGACGCTTCGCGCGCGTGAGCCCCGTGTAGATCAGCTCGCGGGTGAGCAGTCGGCTCTCCTGCTGCGGGAGGACGAGTACCACCTCCCCGAATTCCGAGCCCTGCGACTTATGCACCGTCATCGCCCACGCGGTCGTGACGGCGGGCAGGCGATCCGGTGACAGGATCCGCGTCCCGCCGTCGGATGTGGGGAGATGCACGTCCACGCGCCCGTCCTCTCGCTTCCAGCAGACCCCGAGGTCCCCGTTGAAGACCTCGGCGGCGTAATCGTTCGCGCCGACCAACACCGGCCGTCCGTGGTACCAGCGGTCGCGCGTGTTCAACCCCCGTGACGCCGCCCACCGCTCGACGATCGCATTGATGCCGGCGACCCCGAGCCGCCCTTCGCGTTCCGCGCACAGGATCCGAACCTCGTCGAGTGCATCGAGCATCTCGCGCGGCGTGGCCGCGTCGATACAGGCGAGGAGTCGGGCCGCGATGGGCTCGATCAGACCGGACTCGGTGGAGGGCAGGGGGCGGCACCGCGCATCCTCGTGTTCGCCGCGCCGAAGCAGATCCACCGCCTCCTCGATCCGTTCCTCGCGGATGGCTCCCGCGACCGCGGCGATCCCGGGCTGTGATGCGAACCGATGATTCCCGGTGAGCTCGGTCACCACCGGTCGGAGTGCGGGACCGCCGACGATTGAGCCGAGCACATTACCGGTCTCGACGCTCGCGAGCTGCCGGTGATCGCCGACGAGGACGAGCTCGGCATCCTCGCGGATCGCCTGCAGGAGCGCATCCATCATCAGGACGTCGATCATGCTCGCTTCGTCCACGATGATGAGATCCTCCCCCAACGGGCGCCGCGAGCCGTATCGAAACGAATCGTCCCAGGGCTGGTAGCCGAGGAGCCGGTGCAGGGTGCGGGCATCGGCGGGGATCCGACGGCGGACGTCGGCGGGGGCCTCGAGCTCGACCAGCCGCGCGCCGATCGACTCGGTGAGGCGCGCGGCGGCCTTCCCGGTCGGCGCGGCGAGCGCGATGCGGATCCCCGGATCCGCCGTCACCCGCGCGACGATCTCGCCGGCGACCCGCGTGGTCTTCCCGCTGCCGGGACCGCCTGTGATGATCCGCAGGCGCGGCGGGGTCGCCTGCACCCGCGCGCGCAGCTGAGCCGCGATCCGTTCCTCCGCGTCGGCGTAGCGCCGAAACTGCAGGAGCCCGTCGCGGAGGACCAGCGGACGCCGTTCCTCCGATGCTCCGGCGAGGCCACCCTCGCGCAGCGCGCGCGTCCACTCCGGCCCCTCCGGCTCATCGTCTATCGGAAGCGCGCTGTGCCCCTCGCCCCGTCGTGCGGAGAGTCGGATGATGGCCGCTGTGGCGAGGTCGGCATCACCACCCGTCATCCCGGCACGGCGGACGAGCATCGCTGCCAACGCCTCGTCGATCGGATCGGGCCGCTCGACGGCGGCGGTCTCGGTGTTCATCGGCCTGCCCCTCCCAGCGCACGATCCAGTGCCTCGATCAGCGCCACCGAAGGCGTCTCGCGATACCACCCCGTCGGTTGATCGCGCTCGACGCCGCGCAGGAACACATAGGCGATGCCTCCCCAGTGCGTCGCGGGGTCGTACCCGGGCACACGGCTCCGCAGGTGGCGATGCAGCGCGACCAGATAGAGATGGTACTGGAGAGTGTAGTGATGCTGATGCATCGCCTCGCGCATCCGGGTCTCATCGTACTCGGCCGCGGTATCCCCGAGGTGATTCGACTTCCAGTCGAGGATCCACCACCGACCATCGTGCTCGAACGCGAGATCGACGATGCCGGTCAGGTAGCGCGTGATGTCCTTCGGCTGCATCCGACGCACGCGCTCGCCGTATGGCCGGACGCCTTCGCCGCCGAATCGTTCCAGCGCGTCCGCGACCGCCTCGCGGTCGAACGCCCGCACCGGGATGGTGAACCCCCACTCGCGCACCGTGGCGGGCATCGCCACATCCGCGAGCGTGAAGTCCGTCCCCGGGATGGTCGTCAGGCAGGTGTCTCGGAGCACTCTGCGGATATCCTCCAGAGTCCACCGGCCGTCGACGCTCAGGGGCAAGCCGTTGCGTTTGAGGGCGGCCTCGATCCGCTCGTCCGAGAGCTCCTCCTCGACTCGCGCGTCGGACCGGGCGTCCGGGAAGTCGAAGTGCTCGAGAAGTTGGTGGAGCGCTTCCCCGACTTCGGTTCCCTTCTTGATCGCGAAGATCCCCCGGGCCGGCGCGTCCGCCCGTGCATCGATGCGGAGCAGCGGCGGATCGTTGGTGTCGCGTCCCATCTGACCGGCGCCGTGTCCGCCGCTGGTGAGCGACGAGAAGCTCGACGACTTCCAGTGAGACTTCCACTCCGCGCTGGGATGGAAGCTCCGGACCGCACCGGTGCGCTCCGCCGGCACACTCAGCGCGTCGGCGGCGTGCGGCACGGCGGGTTGGCTCGTGCTGAGCGGGACGATCTCCGTGGTCATCACGTCGGAGGACCGCGCGGCGAGTCGGGTGACCGGCTCTGCCGCGGCGCCGCCGACGAGCATCGAGAGCGCACTCTGCTCCGCGCTGCTCAATGGTCCCCACACGAGATACGTCCGCACCTGCGCCCGGGTGAGCGCCACATACGTGAGCCGCATATCCTCTTCGGCGCGGTGGGTCGTGGCCCGCTGACTCGTCGCGTCATACATCGGCGAATCCTCGCCGATGTCGATGCGCCGCACGGTGCGCGTCGGATCGTCTAGACTCGGGTCCGGGAGGGTCGCGATCGCGAACGGCGCGCCGAGCACCTTCCGTTGCTTCGTGCCGACGTTCCAGAGCGTAGGACAGAAGACGACCGGCCACTGGAGACCCTTGGCCTTGTGGATGGTCATGATCTGCACCGCGAAGGCGTCGGACTCGAGTCGCTGCTCCCGCCGTTCAGGGACCGCGCTCACCTGGCGCTCCCGCGTCACCCAAGCATCGAAGGCGGCGGGTGGGAGCGCCGATCCGTCCCCTTCGTCCCGGAGGAGTTCAAGGAGATGGCGCAGGTTCGTGATGCGCCGCTCCCCGTCGGGGAGGGCGAGGACCCGTGCGAGGCTCCCGCGACGTTCGAGGACCTCCGAGAGCCCGGCGGCGACGCCACGCTTCACCCAGCGCTCCTGCGCGCTCCGGAAGAGCCGGATCACCTCGCCCCACGCATCGCGGGTGTCGCCGTGCAGCATCGCCGCGATCTCGTGGGCGGTCGCGCCCCAGAGCCGGGTGGCCAGCGCCCCGCGGACGAGTCGGTCGTTCCCCGGGTCCGCGATCGCGAGGCCGAGGTGGATGAGCTCCTCCCCTTCGTCCGAGCCGAGGACATCGCGGTCGCTCGCGACGACCGCGGGGACTCGCACGCGGTCGAGGGCCGTCTTGTATGCGCGGGCGTGACGGTTCTCCCGGACGAGGATCGCGATGTCCTTCGCGGGGAGTCCGCGGTCCAGGAGGGCGAGGATCTCGCGCACCGTCGCGGCGATGGCGGCCGCATCCGCGAATTCCTTCTGGATCCCCTTCGCACCACGGCCGGTGGGCTGATCGGTGCGATCGTCCTCGATCAGGAACCAATGCAATGCGTGGCGCCCGTCGCCCACGAGCGCACTGGGCACCGTGGCGATGTCGGCGGAGCGCGCCGCGGGGAAGAGGATCCGACCCTCCGCCCCGAACGGCGTCGCCACGTTCGTGAAGAGCCGCTGGACCGCCTCGACCATCGCCGGCGTGCTTCGGAAATTCTCCGTGAGCGTATAGCGATGGGCCGCCCGCTCCGCGGCGCCGAGATAGGCCCGCACATCCGCACCACGGAAGGCGTAGATCGACTGCTTGGGATCCCCGATCAGGAAGAGCGGGCATCCGGCGAACGCCGTCTCGAAGATCGGGAACTGGAAGGGATCCGTGTCCTGGAACTCGTCGATCAGCGCCGCGCGGAAGTGCGATCGGATGCGGCGCGCGAGCATCCCCTGTGGGCCTTCACGGCGGAGGATCGTCCAGAGGGTGCGGAGGATGTCCTCGAAGGTGAGGAGGTGGCGCCGGGCGCGCTCGTCGCTCGCGATGGTTCGCACCGCGTCCACGAACCCTTTGAGCAGCGTGCCGACGTCATCGGCCGCTGCGTCGACCTGCACGTACGGATGGGAGAGGGCGGGGCGGACGAGCGGCCCCACCCATCGCGCCGGGTCGGCGCCATCGGCGGCGAGGATCCCTGCCGTCCGCCGGTCGGGAATCACCGTCCGGCGTGCCCAGTCGTGCGCGGCTCGGGTGATGAGATCGGTGTCGTTCTGGACGAACTCGGCGTCGAAATGGACGCCCGCCTCCAAGGCGTACTCCACCAGGATGCGGCGGCAGAACCCGTGGATGGTCGAGATGCGGAGGAGGTCGAGCGACGCGCAGGCCGCCCCGAGCAGGGCGCGTGCCCGCTCCCGCTGTCCGTCGAGGAACGGGAAGAGATCCGCCGTCTCAGGCGTCATCGCCGGCGGCTGGTCGGAACAGATGGCCGCCGCGGTGCGCAACACGGCGCGGATCCGCGTGATGAGTTCGTTGGTCCCCTTCTCGGTGAAGGTGACCACGGCGATCCGGTCCAGCGGGATCGGATCCGACTCTTGGAGCAGCAGCCGGAGGACCAGTCGCGTGATTGCGAACGTCTTCCCAGTACCGGCACTCGCCTCGACGAGCGTGATGTCGGGGGTAATCGGGACCGTGAGCGGCGCGAACGGTGGCAGCGAGGTTCCGTTCACGGCAGCCTCGGCAGATCGACGTCCGGGCAGAGCGTGCTCGCCAACTCCTCGAAGCGCGCCTGCCGCTCCCTCACGGGATCCTCGTCACGGAAGCAGAGGGCGATGTAGGGATCGCTGGCGTCCCCGTCGTGGTAATCCGAGCCGACGTAGGCCTTCCGGGCCGCATCGATCGGGGCGGCCTCCGCCTCCTGCCATCGATCATCGAGCCACGCCGCGCCGGCCTGCGCGAAGAAGGGGAGCGGTTGGGTCCGCGCGTCGCGCAGGACGGCCACCCAGCGACCGAGCAAGGTGATGGCGTCGGTGACCTCCGGGAGCACGCAGGTCGAGACCTTGATGCCACCCGGACGTTTAGCCCGCTTCGCCTTGGCTCCGATCCCGATGAGTTCGGTCTGGCGTGGCACCGGATGTCCTGACTGGGCCGCTGCGCAGAGGACCACGTGTTCGATCCACGCCCGGATCCGGTTCTTCGGATGGAAGTCACCACCCCGGACGATCACGCGCTTGTCGTCGACGATGCCATCGAGTGTGCCGCGGATGGTCCATCCATCGCCCTGGATGAGGATGGCGGCGGCACTCGTCTGCAGGGTCCGCGCCACCGCCGCCACATCGGCGACCTCGTGCTCGAGCTTGGCATAGACCGCCTCCCCAAGTGCGCCCGGCGGCAGATCCCCATCGGCGAGGAGGTGCCGCCGCTGCGACTCGGCCGACCCGTCGCCGCGGAGCGCCCGCTGCACGATCAGGCTCTTGATCAGGCCCGCCTGGAGCGGCGGCACGGCGAAGCGCTCGTGGTCGGCCTCGTCGGCGTCGCTCATCGGGAGTCGCATCTGGAGCGTCCGCTCGCAGAACCACTTCGCCGGGTTCTCCCAGCACTTGAGGAGATCCTCGAGCCGGATCTCTTCATTGAGGGGTGGAAGGACCGCCGGATCGACCGGTCGCGGGACGAACGCGTCACTGGCGGTGCGCGGGGCTGTGGCCGCGCGCGCCATCGTGTGAGCGAACGTGAAGAGCGACGCCTCCGCGGGGTCCCCGGAGAGATAGCGGGGCGAGCAGGGGTGGAGGGGATGCTCGATCACGGGGAGTGGGGTGCCCATCCGGTCGTGATGATCGCGCAGCTCGTCGATCACCACGGAGCAGGCGCGGACCGCGTGCGTCCCCGCCTCGCGACCCGACCACGTGAGGATCAGTCGATCCTCGGCGGCGAGCATCAGGTCGAGGAAGAGCTGGCGGTCGTCTTCCCGGAGCGAGCGGTCCCCAGCCCGTCGGGCGTGCGCGATGAGGTCGAACGACATCGGACGATCACGTCGTGGGAAGGTCGCATCATCGAGGCCCGCGACGGCGATCACGCGGAACGGGATGCTCCGCATCGGCTTCATCGCGGCGACCGTGACGCTCCCTGTCTTGAAATGCGGGCTCCCAGCCGCATCGGACCAGGTCTGCTCCAGCCACTCGCGAATCACCGAGAAGGCGATGGGCGTCGGGTCGCCCTCGGCCGCCGCCGGGTGGTCGCCGGCGATCCGCCGCAGCTGGGCGAGGAGGCGGGCCAATGAGGATTTGGAGTCGGCGTCGAAGCCGGTGAGGTACCGTTCTGCCACCTGCGTGAGCGCCGTGGACCAGTCGGCCAGCGACCGGGGGCGTCGCCAGTCCGCGAGCGCCGCGGCGACCATTCGGACCCACTTATCGAGTCGGCCGACCGCATCGGGGTCCCCTGTCGTCGATCCGGCGGCGGGGAGCACGTCGAGCATCGGCTCGTCGGCGGCCCCCACGACGATGCCCATCAGGAGCCGGTCGAGTCCCTCGCGCCAGGTCGGCATCGACGCGGTCGGGAGCCCGAGCGCGGCCAGCGCCTCGGCATCGTAGCCCCAGCGGATGTTCGCGTCGCGTGTCCGGTGTCCCAGCGACTCGATCACGTCTTCGTCCAATTCGGCGGCGGTCCGCACCATCGGATGCTGCAATGCGGCGAAGATCTCCGAATGCGCGAGCCGACCCCCCTCGAGGGCGAGGAGCGCGGCGAAGGCGGATGTCGCGGTGTCACTCCGGAGCGGCCGGTCGGCGATGTGGATGGGGATCCGCGGCGCGCCAGGCTCGTCGACGGAGAAGACGGTCTCGACCGTCGGTCCCCACGATTCGATGTCGGGGACGAGGACGAGGACGTGCTCCGGCCGCAGCGTGGGATCGCTCGTGAAGGCGTCGAGGAGCTGGTCCCGGATCACCTCCACCTCGCGGAGCACCCCGTGCGTCGAATGGCACTGCACGCGAGCGGTGAGTGGCACCGTCGGGCGTGCGTCCGGCGTCAGATGCTCGATCATTGCGCCGTGCGCGGCGAGCAGCTGCTGCATCGCCGCCCCCTGCGTCCCCCAGGTGCGCACGAGCGGGTGGTCGGTGGACGCCGGGAGGAGGGCCGCGTACAGCGTGACCTCGGTGTGCCGGCTCAGGGCCTCGAGACATTCGATGAAGCGCTCGGGGAGGGCGCTGACACCGAAGACCGTGAGCCGAGGGGGGATCGAGAGCGTGCCGGGCTCGGCGGTGCGGAGCCGCGCGAGGGTGCGTTCGGCGATTCGCGCGTGTGTGGCGGCATCAGCGGGAGCGAGCTCGCGCCAGAGGGTCGCCTGCCAGTCTTCGTGGGGCGAATCCGTCAGCCGTGTATCACGTTCCCACGCGGCGAGGAGGTCCGGGCGGAAGAGCTGATAGTCGTCGAACCGGTCGGCGATCCGCGCGGCGAGTCCGGCCCGCATCCGGGGATCCGCGGGCGCGAGATAGGTCCGCAGCGGCTCGAACGTCGGATCGTCGATGTCGACCGATCGGAGGCGGTGCTCGATGCGCCAGAGCATCGCCTCGCGGGTGAACGACTCCTGTCCCTTGATGTGGACGTTCGCCCATCGCGCCGCGTTGGTGACTAGGTCCCGGGGGAAGGGGAGCTTCAGCGAACCCGCGCACCCGAACCGATCGGCGAGCCGTAGCGTGAGGTGATGCCGCATCCCCTGGCTCTGCACGAAGACCCATTCAAACACCCGGGGCGGGAGCGGCTCGGCCGAGATGCGGTCGAGGAGATCCTGCTCGAGGGGGGTGAGTCTGGGGGCGAAGACCGCCCGGAAACCGTTCGCTGGCATGCGAGCCTATTGTAGTGCCAATGGAAAGTAGGGGCTATGAGACTCGCGTCTGGGTCGCCTCGAAGAGGAGCGACATCGTTGCGTTAATATGCGTTAACGATGAAAGGCGCTCAGTCCTCTCGGTTTCGGCACCGTCTGTGGCAGGGCGCATCCGACACGCACATCTTCTAAGGGCGCTCTGACACTCTGCGCATTTTCCCTTGCCGCCGCGGATCGCGGCCCGAGCTATGGCAAACGAATTAGATGAAGTCACCGGCCCCCGCGCCGAGGAAGGCCGAGACGTCCACGTGATCGCACGGCAGATCCCGGCGCAGGTCGGCGTCGGGTCTGCCATCTTCGAAGTCGCGCTCTGGACGCTCGGGACCATCCCCGGGATTATCCTCCTGTCGACCGGCGCGGCCCCCGCCCTGCAGGCGCTGGGCCTCGCGGTCGCAGGCCTCCTCCCGGGATTGATCTTCCTGTTCCTGAAGATCAACGCGCTCACCTATCTCCGGCAGCTGCAGCAGCGGATCCAGGCTCGCGCGTCCGAGATCGACAACTACCTCGAACAGCGCGTGGTGATTCTGCAGAATGTCGCACAGCTGTTGGAAAAGGCGGTCGATCTAGACAAGTCCGTGATGCAGGCGATTGCGGCGGCTCGGGCCGGCCGGATCGGATCGGACGCGGACCGGAATGCGCAGGCCCAACAGTTGGATGGCCTCTTCTCTCGGCTCAACGTCGTGGTCGAGGGATATCCGGAGCTCCGGGCGCACGCCGCCATCGCCGACGCGATGCGGCAGAACAGTTATCTCCAGAAGGAGATCACCGCCGCGCGCACGCTCTACAATGATGTCGTCGCGATCTGGAACCAGGATATCTTCGCCTGGCCCACCAAGGCGATCGTGGCGGCGCGGCAGGGCTACACGACGCGCATCCCCTTCACGGCGTCCGCGGAGATCAAGGCGAAGGCGCGGGGCACGTTCTTCTGATCGAGGATATCCTCGAACCGGTCGACCGGTTCCGGGATGACTTCCGGGCGACGCACGCTCGGCTGACCGCCGAGACGTTTGAGGCGCTCGTCCAGCGCTCCGGGGTGGATGAGGCGGCCAACGCCGCGACCGTCCGCACCCTCCGCGGCTTCGAGCGTGAGGTTGCCGATGCGGGGTCGAACCAGACGCTCTGGAAGGTCCTGCGGGGGGTGGTGATCATCGTGGGCGTCGTCTGCGCGTTCGTCGCGTACGACACGGGGCAGTGGCTCTGGGGGATCGGCGCGGTGGCGGCCGCGATGCTGGTCCCGGCCACCCTGAATCCGTTGATCCGCGACATCGGTGACCGTCTGCGGCGGCTCACCGCCGACCGTGACTCGACCCTCGCGACGGCGTGGACGCAGATGGCGCCCCTGAACGCGTTGTACACCTGGGACATCGCCACACGACTGGTGCAGCAGACCGTGCCGCGCCTCGATTTCGATCCCTACTTCACGAACGCGCGACTCGACGAGCTCCGTGAGGAGTTCGGCTGGAACGACGAGAACGGCCGGGATCGGTCCATCCTCTGCTGCTACAGCGGGGTCCTGAACGGCAATCCGTTCGCGATCGGCCAGACCCTGACGCACTGGATGGGGAGCAAGACCTATCACGGCTCTCGTACCATCAGCTGGAAGGAGCGGGTCCGGGACAGCGATGGCAAGTGGCGGACCGTGACGCGCTTCGAGACGTTGCGCGCCTCGGTCACCAAGCCGTTCCCAGAGTACGCCGAGGAACCGGTGGTGATCTTCGGGAACGAAGCGGCGCCGGACCTGACCTTCTCGCGCGGTCCCTCCGCCCTCTCGGGGGCCGACGACGGCCTCATCGCCCGCTGGCGGAAGCAGCGCGCGATCCGGCGTCTGGAGGCCAAGTCACGCCGTGGCGTGACGGACGGGGGCTTCACCGTGATGGCGAACCGGGAGTTCGACGCCCTCTTCAATGCGACGGACCGGAACCACGAGGTCCAGTTCCGGCTACTCTTCACCGCGCTCGCCCAGCAGGAGATGCTCGCCCTCTTGACCGACGACGAGGTGGGGTATGGCGACGATTTCCGCTTCGTGAAGGATCGGAAGATCAACATCGTGCAGCCGCGGCATCTGGCGCAGCGGGACCTCACCGGCGACCCGACGCTCTTCCACGGCTATGAACTCGCACAGGCGCGACGGTTCTTCACCGAGTACCACACCGAGCTGTTCCGTGCCCTGTACTTCGCGCTCGCGCCGCTTCTGACGATCCCGCTCTATCAGCAGCACCGTTCCCATCGCGACATCTATGGGGACCTCGCGGGGAGCCGCACCTGCTACTGGGAGCACGAGACCGTCGCGAACCATCTCGGCGAGGAGCGGTTCGCGCATCCGGCGTCGGTGACTCGGAACATCCTCAAGACGACGGCGCGGGCGGACGACGGTGCCGGCCAAGGGGTGCGGGTGACCGCGTATGGCTTCCGCGGAATCGACCGGGTGGACCAAGTCTCGGTCTACGGCGGGGACGGCCGATACCACAATGTCTCCGTCCCCTGGGTCGAGTATCGCGAGGTCTCTCAGGGCCGTGATCTCTTCGTCTCCGAGATCGACCCGCGCGCCGAGGCCGTGACGGATGCGGCGCCGGTCCCGTCGTGGCATCGCGTGTTCGAGCGACGGGGGATCCCGGTCGAGCGGGCGCTGATCCGGCGCGCGATCGCGGCGGCGATGGTGTCGTGAGGCGAGAGAGGTAGCTACACCCGAATCTGCACGCGGAACCCCCGCGCCGCGTAGTAGCTCTGCACGCCGTTGTGATACGTGAACACCTGCCCGTACCGGCGGTCGCAGAAGAGCGCCCCACCGAGCGCGCGGATCTCCGTCGGCGTTGCGATCCAGCTCGAGGTCTTCAGGTCGAAGGCACCGAGCGTCTGGAGCGCGCGGTACTGCGCCTCGGTGAGCAGCTCGGCCCCCATCGCCGCGGCGGCCTCGACGGCGCTCCCGGCGGGCTTCGCCTCCTTGCGGGCATCGAGCGCGGCGCGGTCGTAGCAGAGGCTCCGGCGGCCGGCCGGGCTCTCGGGCGAGCAGTCGGTGAAGGTGACGGTGCCGGTCTTCGCATCGACGTGCGTGACGTCGGGCTCGCCGCCCGACGATTCCATCGCGGCCAGCGTGGTGAGCGCGGCGGGGTGCGCGGCGAGGCGAGTGCGGATCGCGTCCCACGCGACGCCGGGGTGCCGGCTCGGGTGGGAGTCGAAACGCTTTTGGAGCGTCGTCAGCAGGGTGGAGGTCGCGGTCACTTGGATTGGGCGTCGTGTCTGGGAAACCTATCGACCGGCCGGTCCGCTGGCGAATCACCCACCGCTGAATATCTTATCAGTGAGATGCCAATCCCTCCCGTCCGCCCCCCGGCAGACCCACCCACCGCGACGGCGCTCAAGCTCTTCGTGGTGCTCAACCGGGCCCTCGCCGCCATCCAGGCCCACGCCCGAATCGACATCGAGGCGCACGAGCTCACCGAGGGCGAGTTCGCCATCCTCGAGGCGCTCTACCACAAAGGCCCGCTCCTCCTTGGCGACCTCCAGCGTCGGATCCTCGTCTCCAGCGGCGGCACGACCTTCCTCGTCGACCGCCTCGAGAAGCGGGGCCTCGTCGAGCGGCAGCTCTGCCCGTCCGACCGCCGCGCGCGCTATGCGGTCCTGACGCCGGAGGGGACGGCGCTGATCGGTCGCATCTTCCCGGCCCACGCCGACGCGATTCGCCGAGCGATGAGTGGCCTGGGTCTCGCCGATCAGCGGGCCGCGATCGCCCTTCTCAAGACCCTGGGCACCGAAGCCGAGGCCCTCCCGATCGAGGAGCTCTGAACTGGGCCTTGCGAACCAAAGGCGTCTGCTATTTATTTCAGTAGTGAGATAAGTAGCGCCTCTCACTTCCAGCGTTCAGCCTCAAACCTTCAGCCTCATCCGAGAATGTCTACCTGGACCATCGACCCCACCCACGCCCAGGTCGAGTTCGCCGTCAAGCATATGGCGATCTCCACCGTCCGCGGCCAGTTCAAGGCCTTCACCGCCACCGGCGAGACGAACGACGCCGGAATCCCCACCGCCCTGACGATGGAGATTGACGCGGCGAGCATCTCCACCAACAACGAGCAGCGTGACGGGCACCTCACCTCGCCCGACTTCTTCGACGCGGCGAACTTCCCGAAGCTCACCTTCACGGCGACGAAGATCACCGGCACCCCCGACGCCCTCACCATCGTCGGCGACCTCACCATCAAGGGCGTGACGAAGTCGGTCACCCTCACCGGTGAGATGGCCTCGCCCATCAAGGATCCGTGGGGCAACCAGCGCACCTCGCTCTCGGCGGCCGGCAAGATCTCGCGCGGCGAGTTCGGCCTCACCTGGAACATGGCCCTCGAGGCGGGCGGCTTCCTCGTCTCCGACGAGGTGAAGCTCTCCATCGACGCGCAGGCGGTGGCCTCGTGAACGGACTCGGCAAGCTCGGCCGTCCGCTCTTCGCGGCGGTCTTCGCGATCTTCGGCCTCCTTCATCTCGCGATGGGTGGCAACATGACCGGCGCGGTGCCGGCGTGGGCGCCCGGACCGGCGATCTTCTGGGTCTACTTCACGGGTGTCGCGATGGTCGCGGCGGCCGCGAGCCTCTTCACCGGCAAGCAGGAGAAGCTCGCCAGCGCCCTGCTCGGCGTCCTGCTCCTCATCTTCGCGCTCACCATCCAGCTCCCGATGGTGCTCGGTGGCGATCAGATGGCGATGCCGTCGCTGCTCAAGGATATCGCGCTCGCCGGCGCGGCGTTCTTCTTCTCGGCGCAGGCCAAGGCCTGAGTCGCGAGGTGTGATGACCGGGGTCGCCCGCGCAACGCGCGGGCGGCCCCGGTCGCATTCCTGACGAGCCGCGCGTTACGTTCTCCCTATGACGGCCACCGCTCCGCTCGACGCCATCCGCGCCTTCATCGCGCAGCACGCGATCCCGCTCGAGTCGGAACTGCTCCGGCGGCCCTTCCGCGATCTCCTCCCCACGCTCGACGCCCTCCGCGCCGAGGTGCGGAACCAAGGGCTCTGGGCCCCGCATCTGCCGCGCGAACAGGGCGGCCTCGGTCTGACGCTCCCCGCCTTCGCCGAGGTGAGCGCCGTGCTCGGCGAGTCACCGATCGGCCACTATCTGTTCAATTGTCAGGCGCCGGACGTGGGCAATCAGGAGCTCCTTCTCGCGCATGGCACCTCCGAGCAACGAGCCACCTGGCTCGCACCGCTCGTCCGCGGGGAGATCCGCAGCTGCTTCGCGATGACGGAGCCGGAGTTCGCCGGATCGAATCCCATCTGGATGGACACGCACGCCGTGCGGGACGGTGACGCGTACGTGATCACGGGGCACAAGTGGTTCACCTCGTCGGCGGATGGCGCGGCCTTCACCATCGTGATGGCGGTGACGGATCCCGCCGCACCGCCGCATCGACGTGCGAGCCAGATCATCGTGCCGATGGACGCACCGGGGGTGACGCTCGTGCGCAACATCTCCGTGATGGGCGAGTCCGGCTCGGACTATATGAGCCACGCCGAGCTGCGGTTCGATGCGGTGCGCGTACCGCTCACTAACCGACTCGGCGCGGAGGGCGAGGGGTTCGCGCTCGCGCAGGAGCGCCTCGGGCCCGGCCGGATTCATCACTGCATGCGCTGGATCGGCATCTGCGAGCGCGCGTTCGGCCTGATGGTCACTCGCGCGGCCACACGGGAGCTCGCCCCGGGGGAGCCGCTCGGTCGACAGCAGGTCGTGCAGCACTGGATCGCGGAGTCGCGGGCGGAGATCGATGCGGCGCGGCTCCTCGTGCTCGACGTCGCGCATCAGATCGAACGCGACGGTGCCTCCGCGGCGCGTGACGGCATCTCGCTCATCAAGTTCCACGTGGCGGGCGTGCTCCAGCGCGTGCTCGACCGGGCCATCCAGGTGCACGGCGCGCTCGGGATGACCGATGACACGCCGCTCGCCTACTGGTATCGCCACGAGCGCGGCGCGCGCATCTACGACGGACCCGACGAGGTGCATAAGACGTCGGTCGCGAAGCGGATCCTCGCAAAGGCCGGGATGCCGGGGCGCGAGCCCCGGAACGGCTGACCCGATGACGGCGCAGCCTCACGACGGAGAAGCCGTCGCACGCCCCGCCGAGGGGGCCGGGTTAGATCCCGCCGTCCCACTCGCACCGTTCGGCGCCTGGCTCGCCGAGACCCTCCCGGAACTCGGGCCGGTCGTGGAGCTCACGCGGTTTCCGGGTGGGTTCTCGAATCTCACGTACCACCTGCGGACCGAACGCGGGGAGGCGGTGCTCCGCCGCCCGCCGCTCGGCGCACTTCCCGGGGGCACCGCGCACGACATGCCGCGCGAGGCACGCATCCTCGGCGCCCTCGCGCTGCGTGGTGTGCCGGCGCCGGAGCCGCTCGCCATCTGCGAGGATGCCACGGTCATCGGCGCGCCGTTCTATGTGATGTCGTACGTTGCGGGACGCGTGCTCCGCGGCGCCACGCCGCCACCCGACCTCACCCCCGCGCATTTCACCGCGCTCTCGCACGCCTTCGTCGAGACGCTCATCGCCATCCACGGCGCCACACCCGCGGACCCGGTCATCGCGTGCCTCGGCAAGCCGATGGGGTATGTGGCGCGGCAAGTGGAGGGGTGGACCGAGCGGTGGCAGCGCGCGCGCACCGATGAGGTGCCGGCGATGGAGGCGCTCGCGAGTTGGCTCGCCGCGCAGCAGCCGTCGGAGTCGGGGGCGTGTCTCGTGCACAACGATTTCAAGTACGACAACCTCGTGCTCGATCCCGCCGATCCCACGCGTATCATCGCGGTGCTCGACTGGGAGATGGCGACGGTCGGTGATCCTCTCCTCGACGTCGGCACGGCGCTCGGCTATTGGGTGGAAGCCGGCGATCATCCCGCGTTCCGTTCGCTCGGACTCGGGATGACGGCGCTCCCCGGGAACCTTACGCGCGCAGAGCTCTGGGCGCGCTATCTCGCGCGGTCCGGGCGATCGATGCGCCCGATGGCGTTCTATCACGCCTTCGGGTTGTTCAAGATCGCGGTGATCGCGCAGCAGATCTTCGCGCGTTATCGCAAGGGACAATCGACCGACGCGCGATTCGCTCGGCTCGGCGAGGCGGTGCAACTCCTCGCGGCGATGGGCGAGCGCGCGGCGGCGGGCTAGCGTCATCCACCGTGGGTACGGCCGCACGACGTTCGCAAAACGACTTCTCACCCTCTTCAGCCAGGATCACGACGATGCGACGCTTCCTCTCGGTTCTCACGCTGCTCGCGGCGCTCCTCTCGCCCTCCACTGGTGCGGCTCAGGGGGGTGCCGATCTTCTGCGCCGGATGGCCGACGGTCCCGAGGTCACGGCGCCGACCTTCCCCGCGCCGACGGATCTCACCTACAAAGTCTCGTGGGACGTCACCGCGGGTCCGACGGACGCCGCGGAGCCCGTCGCCGGCTTCCGGCGGCCGGCGAGCCTCCTGCGCCAATTGGATCAGCAGGGGGTGCCGCGACGCAACGTGAAGCTCGCGATCATCGTGCACGGTACGGCGACGCGGTCCTTGCTCAACAACGCGGCCTACAAGGCAGCGACGGGAAAGGACAACGCGAGCATCGCGATGCTGCAGGCGCTCAACGAGGCGGGCGTGCAGATCATCGTCTGCGGGCAGGCCCTGATCAATCGCAATGTGCCGCGCGCTGAGCTCCTGCCCTTCGTGAAGGTCGCGAGCTCGGCGACCGCCGCGCGCGCGATCCTCGCCGCACAGGGGTACGCGACCTGGCCTGAGTGAGTCGTTGCGACCGAGGGTCGTTCGTCCTCAGCGCCCCACCGTCGCGAGGAACTCCCGTACCGGCGCGAGCGTCTGCGCCGGATCCTCCTCGTGCGGCACGTGCCCGAGCGTGGGGAAGCGCACCACGCGGCTGCCGGGGATGTCACGGGCGAACCGCGCCGCGTTGGACGGCGGGATCAACCGGTCGAGGTCACCCCACAGGATCAGCGTCGGTGCGCGGATCGTCGCGATCTGCAGCGTGTCGAGCCCGCCGCCGCGGTTCGCCGAGCCGCCGCCCGTCGACGCACGCGGCCGCTGCGTGAAGGCCCGACGATTCCCCTCGCGGAGGGTGAGTTCGTAGTATCGGTCGACGAGCTCCGGCGTCACCTTCGACGGGTCGCCATAGACGTTCTTCACACTGCTCTCGATCACACTGCGCGGGAGCACCTGCGACGCGACGTAGCGCATCCCGGGGAGCGCCGCGACCTTGAACCCGACTGGCACCGAGGTCGCTTGCGAGGGATACCCCGCGGGATCCACCAGCACGAGCCCGGCGACGCGCGCGGGGTGACGCGCGGCCAACTGCCACGCGTAGAGGCCGCCCAACGAATTGCCGGCCACCATCACGCGCGCGACGTGCAGCGTGTCGAGCAGCTGCGTGAGCACGCCGAGGGTGCGGGTGAGTGACGCCGTTCCATCAACGAACGGGCCAGTGAGCCCGAAGCCCGGGAGATCGAGCCGGATCACGCGCCGCTCCCTGCGCAGTGCCTCTGTCCATCCCTCCCACGTATGCAGGCTCGCGGCGGAGCCGTGGAGCAGGAGGATCGGTTGCGGGTCGTCGCGCGGCCCCTCGTCGCGATAGTGGACCGCGGCACCGTCGAGCGTGATGAATTGCGAGGGCGCGGGGGCCCAGCGCGGGATGAGCGACTCCACTGGTCGGTCCGGGGCCCAGACTGACGCCACCGCCACACCGGCGAGTGCCACCGCCACCCCGAGGATCGTGAGTCCGGTTTTCATATATGCAGTTTACCGGCCCATCCGCTCCACGCGATACGGGTGGGTCACCGCACTCGCGACTTGCGCGACGGCGGCCAGACGGACATACTGCCTTCGCTCGACGGCTCCACGCGGCGATTTCTGGCACTTGCTGGCCGCGCTACAAATCCAGCTAAACCGCCACCCTGTGCGAGCTGCATCGCCCGGGAGCGGTTCGCCGCTCACCGGGTTTTTTTGTCGTCCTGCCGTACGTCGCGATTTGAACGGCCAGCTTGTGGCGCGACGCTAAACAAGTCCACTAAAGCGGTCCACCGATCCCGCCGCGGCCACGGCGGGGTCACGCACTGCGCACCCCGTGCGCGGAGCTCGCAGCATGGTCCCTCTCGCCACGGCGGAACGGCACCTCCTCCGCCCCCTCGGCATCGTCGGCTATGACGCCCTCGAGCCAGCCATCCTCGCCGCGCTCGCCACCGGTGACCCGCTCCTCCTCGTGAGCGATCACGGCGCCGCCAAGAGCCTCCTCCTCCAGCGCCTCGCCGACGCCCTCGGTCTCGAGAGCCGACATTACAACGCGAGCCTCATCCAATTCGACGACCTCGCCGGCTTCCCCATCCCGGACGAGCGCGGCGGCATCCGCTATGCCGCGCCGCCGGGCGCCATCTGGGGCGCGGAGGTGGTCTTCATCGATGAGATCGGCCGGTGCCGTCCTGAGATCGCCAACAAGTTGTTTCCCATCATCCACGAGCGCCGGCTGCAGGGCATCCCGCTCGAGCGACTGCGCTACCGCTGGGCCGCGACGAACCCTCCGCCCGACGCGCAGGACGATGGTGACGAGCGATACCTCGGCGTGGAACCGCTCGACCCGGCGCTCGCCGACCGATTCGCGTGGATCGTGGCGCTCCCGCCCTTCGCCGACCTGAGCGACGGCGACCGGCGCTCGATCATCACGGGCGTCGGCGAGGTGGTGGCGCTGGATGCGGCGCCGCGCCTCCGCGAACTGGTCCAGGCCACACGCGCACTGATCCCGACCGTCCGCGCAGCCTCGGGCGACGCGCTTGCGGCGTACGTCGATGTGCTCATCGCACGGCTCCGCGAGACGCGAATCATCATCGGTGGACGACGGGCGGCGGTCCTCTGTCGAAACCTCGTCGCCATCCGCGCCGCGCACCTCGCCCTCGGTCGCTCGGCGAATGAGCGCGCCGTCCGCGACGGGGTGCTGGCGAGCATCCCGGATATCGTACGACGGCACATCCCGCGCGTGACGCTGCTGGCGGCGCACGAGGCGGCGTGGCGCGAAGTGGCCCTCGACCGCGATGACCCACGCCGTGCACTCCTCGGCGTCCGCGATCCGCTCCAGCGGGCACTGTTGGCGCTCACCCTCCCGGGCATCAAACCCCTGACGCGTGGCGAGGCACTGTGCGGTGCGCTCGCCGAGCTGCCGCGGGGCGAGGCGCAGGTGGTGGCGTGGGCCGCACTCGAGCACGTGCTCGACACGCGACGGGTCCCCGCGACGGCGGCCGAGACCGTCGCGACCCTCGTGGCGGAGGTGGCGGCGGACGGCGTCATCGTCCGCGGTTACGGTCCGCAACGGCAGTGGGCCGTGCAGGCGCGGGCCGCGCTCGCTGGCCACGATCTCCCCGACGCTGACCTGGAGTATCTCCACGGCGTATTAGCCAAGCACGCGACGCCATCGGCGCAGCAGACCGGATTCAATCCTGTCGATATCGAACCGGCGATCCGGCGGTTGCTCGACGTGCTCGAAGCGGCGCGTACGGCGCTCGCGCCGCTGGCGGAGGCCGCGTGATGCCGCCGGCCACATCTCTCGCCGATGTCGGTGTGGTGCTGCACAACAGCGGCCCCGGACCGGTCGCGGTGTACCGAACCGGAGCAGTCGGTATCGAGCGCCGCATCGCCTGCGCACCGGTGCGCCGTGCGCTCGGTCTGCACGGTGCCGCGCGCGCCGAGCAGCACGCCCGGATCGCCGACCTCAAGACGGCACTCGCGTCGCGGGGGCTCCTCCTGCCCTTCCGAGGCATCGTGCGCCTCGGACACACCCTCGCAGGGGATGTCACCCCTGATGCGCCCGAGTCGCTCCCTTGGCTCCCGGGAGCGACGGCGCACGAGGTCCTCGGCTGGACCCTGCTGGCGTTCGCGCACGTCGCGCCGCCGATGCTGCTCTTCACGCGCACGCCGAGTCTCACCAACTGCACCGACGGACACCTGCTCACGCTCCGCTGGTTCGGGCAGGAGCGCCAGGTATGAGCGCGCGCTCTGGATCCTCGGAGGAGCGCATCGTCGCGGTGCTCGACCTGGTCGGTGTGCACGCTCGCGCCCTGCACGCATTGCTCTCCGTCAGCGCCGTCCAGTGGAACGCGGAGGTCCCGACGGCCTGCATCGAGTGCCGCGTCCATCCCACGCTGCATCTGAATCCCGACTTCGTCGCCACGTGGTGCCACACGCCCGAACGGCTCGCGGCGCTGGTGTTGCACGAGATGCTTCACGTCACACTGGGACACACGCGTCTCTTCCCGCGTCCGACCGCGGCGCACAACGTCGCCTTCGACGCGATCATCAATCGCCTTCTCCTCGGAAGCCTCGCGGACGCGCGGGTCGACCCTGCACCGTACGCCGAACTGTTCACGAGCTACTATCCGCCCGACGCGGCGCCCGCGTTCCTGTTGCGTCCGCCGCCCGGGTGGCCCGCCGCGCCGGATTGGAACGCGTCGGCCGGCTGTCCCACCGCGCAGCGCGCCGTGCACCGTCGCCTCTACGCCGGCCCGCCATCGGCCGACGCTCGCGCGCGCGTCCGCGAGATCACCTATGGGGACATCTTGGCGACCCTGGTGCGAGGAGCGACGCGCGAAGCCGCCGCCGATCCGGCGGCGGTGCCTCTCCTCGGCGGGCACGGGAGCGTAGGGACTGGTGACGCACGCGATCAAGCGCCTGCGCTCAGTGGGACGCGTGACGCTGACGTGATGGACGCGGTCGGCGGGGCCTTCGACGTGCTCAGGGACATCCTTGGTGGGCAGCTGCCGGGACTCGGCGACACGCTCCGGCGCGCGCACGTGCCGATTGGCGATCGCTCGAGCCACTTCGAACGGGCACTACGTGGCTGGTTGCGGCGCGGCATCCAGACCGGACGCGCCCCGACGCGGCGCGTGCGCTGGGAGTCCCGTCCGGTGCACGTGGTGCATCGCCACGAGGACCGACGCGCCATCGTGCGGGCACAGGCGGCCGCGGCGTTCGGTGCGCCGACGCCGCTCTTCTTCCACGGCACCGTGCAGGAACGTCGTCCGGATCCGGTGGCCGTCACGCTCTACGTGGATGTGAGCGCGAGTTTGGAGCGCCTCCTGCCCTGCGTCCGGCGCACGTTACGCGAACTGTGGTGCGACCTCACGCCGACGCTCCACTGGTTCTCGACCGACGTGGTGGCGGGCGCGCTCGAGGACCTGCGTACCGGGCAGATCCCCACGACCGGCGGGACCGCCATCTCGTCCGTGTTGACGCACGCGGTCCGGCACGCGACGGCCGGCACGCCGGTCTTCGTGCTGACCGACGGCTTCCTCGAATCGGTCGCGCCCTCGCTCGCGCAGCAGGTGCGTGCCGCCGGTCTGTCGGTGTATCTCGGCGTGGTCGGCGACGGGCCCCTGCACGCGAACGCCGCGTGGGTCACGAGCGCCACCCGCCTTCCCCGAACCTGACGGAGCTTCATATGACCCGATATCTCACGACATCATCCCAGGACGTATTCGCCGAAGCCGTCCTGCCCGGGCATCCGGACAAGCTGGCCGATCAGGTGGCCGACGCACTCGTCGACATCGCGTTGCATCGCGATCCTCGCGCCGTCGTCCAGGTGGAGGTGGCGGTGCACGATCGCCGATGCCACGTGAACGGGCGCATCACCACGACTGACGCGCCGCTCGACCGCGAGTTCGTGGAGGCTACGGTGCGCGGCGTGTACGAACGGGCTGGCTTCGGCGTGCCCTTCGCGTCCGTCGGTGATGGGATGGACTTCGCCTGCCCTCGGCCGGCCGACGTCGACGTCGATCTCGCCTGCACCATCGATGCGGCCGATCCCGCGGAGCGAGACCTGCGAGAGTTCACCGACGATCAGGCCATCCACATCGGATACGCCGTGGGTACGCCGGAGACCCGCTGGCTCCCGATCGAGCAGCATCTGGCGCTGCGGTTACGCGACGAACTCCTCGCGCTGTTGGCCTCGGACCGCTCCCTCGGCGCTGGCCCTGATGGCAAACTGTTGCTCGCCCTCCGACCCGCAGGGCAGGGGCGCGATGGGCTCGTGCGTTGGGCGCCGGCCTGGGTGGTGACGAGCGTTCAGCATCTCTTGGCAGCGCCCACCGTCGTCCTCGAGCGCGCGGTGCGTCGGTGCCTGCTCCGGGTGCTCGCGGAGGAGGCCGCACGAATGCCCGATCTCCTCGAGCCTCCGGGTTCGGACTGCCGGGTGCGCTTCAACGAAGCCGGGCCGTTCGTGGACGGCGGCCCGATGAACGACAACGGGCAGACGGGGCGGAAGCTCGTGATGGATGCGTACGGCCCCCGGGTCGCGATCGGCGGCGGTGCCCTGAGCGGAAAGGATCCGTGGCGGCTCGATCGTGCGGCGGCGCTACGGACGCGGCAGATCGCCGTGGCGATGGTCGAGACCGGTTTCGTTCAGGAGGCGCGTGTCACCTTCGCGTGGGGGCCGCGCGATGCGCGTCCCAGCGGTGTGGTGCTCGAAGCCGATGGGCGGGTCTTAGAGGCCGCGGTGGCGGCGCGCTGGCTCGATCGGTTCGACCCGAGTCTCGCGTCCACACACGCCGAGCTCGGGTTGGCGCAGATCAACTGGGAGAACTGCGCGCGGGCCGGTCACTTCGGGCGCGACCAGCCGTGGGATCGCGGCGGTGCCGCCGTCTCACCCCTCGTACAGATCCCGCGTCAGCAGCAGCTGCAGATGCTCGGTGCTCTCGCTCTCGATCGCCTGCACCGAGAGGGGTAGCGAGCCGTCAGGGCGGACCATCCCCTTCACCTCGTCGTAGAGCGCGGCGGTGAAGTCGAGCACATCATCGCGCTTTCCGCTCACGCGCATCTGCGTCTGGTAGACGGTGCGGATCGGCGGGTTCGACAGCGACACGTGCAGGCGCGCGGACGCACGAGGGGTGCGCGCGCGGATCTCCTGCTCGATCTCCTCGAGCTTCGCCGCGCGGAGCATGGCGGTGTTGCGATCGATGTTCATGCGGAACGAACGCCCGCCCGGGGCACCACGGTTCCGCCCGACGGCTCGTCGCAACCCCCTGTCACCTGACCCCTGAGACCTAACACCTTCTGGCTCAACCGTTTACGCCCCGTAGACTTCGAAGACCCCCGCCGCCCCCATCCCCCCGCCGATGCACATCGTCACCATCCCCAACCCGCCCCCGTTCCGGCGCAGGTCGTGGATCAGCTGCACGGTGAGCTTCGCCCCGCTGGCCCCGAGCGGATGCCCGAGCGCGATCGCCCCGCCGTTCACGTTGAGCTTCTGCTCGTCGAGCTCGAGGTCCCGGATCACCGCCAACGCCTGCGCGGCGAACGCCTCGTTGAGTTCGATCCGGTCCAGGTCGCGGAGCTGCATCCCGGCGCGCACGAGCGCCTTCGGCACCGCCGCCACCGGCCCGATCCCCATCACGTCGGGCGCGACCCCGGCGGTCGCGAACGAGACGAACCGTGCGAGCGGCGTGAGCCCCAGTTCCGTCGCCGTGGCCCGTGACATCAGTAGCACACCGGCCGCGCCATCCGAGAGCGGGGAGGCGTTCCCGGCGGTCACGGTGCCGCCGGGCTTGAATGCCGGCGGGAGCTTCGCGAGCCCCTCGAGCGTGGTACCGGCGCGGACCAACTCGTCCTGCGCGAAGGTCACGGTCTCCGCGATCCGCTCCGCCCCACGATAGCGCACGCGCTCGACCTCGATCGGGACGATCTCTGCCTTGAAGCGCCCCGCGGCCTGCGCCGCCGCCGCCCGCTGCTGTGAGCGCAGCGCGAACGCGTCCTGCGCCTCGCGCGTGATGCCCCACCGCTGAGCGACGCGCTCCGCCGTGAATCCCATCCCGATGTTCTCCTCGACGAGCTCGGGATGCAGCCGCGTGTGGTACCCGGACATCGGGACGGCGCTCATCATCTCGACGCCCCCCGCGAGCACCACATCGTTCATCCCGCTCTTGATGGCCTGCGCGCCGAGCGCGATGGTCTGCAGCCCGCTCGAACAGAAGCGGTTCACGGTCATCCCGCTCACCTCCACCGGGAGTCCTGCGCGCAGCAACGCGAGCCGCGCGTGGTTGAGCCCCTGGCCCGCCTCGGGCATCGCGCAGCCCCAGATCACGTCGTCGATCCGCTCGGCGGGGACGCGCGCGCGTCCGACCACCTCGCGGATCACCGCGGCGGAGAGATCCACCGGGTGGAGCGAGGCGAGCGCCCCGTCCGCCTTCCCGCGCGCGACAGCGCTCCGCGCCGCCGCCACGATCACCACATCGTCGTGCATCGTCGTCTGCTCCTGCCGCGCTCAGTTCCGCAGCGGCGTACCGGTGGTCAGCATGTGCGCGATGCGCGCCTGCGTCTCGGCGGTGCCGAGGAGCCGCAGGAAGGCGTCGCGTTCGAGGTCGAGAAGGTCCTGCTCGGTGACACGCCGCGCCGGCCCATCGCCGCCGCAGAGCACGACGGCGATCTCGTGCCCGATCCGGGCGTCGTGCGCGGAGGCGTGGCCCGCCTCGCGGAACGACCAGAGCGCGTAATCGAGGTTCGCGACGCCCGCGTTCCCCAGCGCCGTCATCGTGCGCGGGATCGGGGCTACGTAGTCCGGGGCGAGGTCGAGCACGCGAGCCTTGGCGTCGGCGATCAACGTGTCCCGGTTCATCGAGATCCGGTCAGCGTGCGGTCGGAGGAAGCCGAGTGCGCGCGCGTCGTGCGCGGAGGTGCTCGTCTTGCCGAGGACGATCAGCTGGAAGGCGCGCTTCACGGCCTCGAAGGGATCCGCCCCCTCGTACGCCTCGAGGGCCTTCGTGAAACGGAAGGCGAGCTCCTTGGTGCCGCAGCCGCCGGGGATCAGCCCGACGCCAATCTCCACGAGCCCCATATACAGCTCAGCGTGCGCCTGGATCCGGTCGCAGTGCAGCGAGAGCTCGCACCCCCCGCCGAAGGTGAGCCCGAACGGCGCGGCCACCACGGGGACGGGCGCGGTCCGGAACGACATCACCATCGCCTGGAAGCGCTGGCAGAGCGCCTCGACGGCGTGCCAGTCCCCGGCCTGCACGAGCCGGCTCACTCCCATCAGGTTCGCGCCGGCGGTGAAGGTGCGCGGGTCGTCGTTGCCCACGACGAGCCCGTGCCACGGGCCGCTCTCCGCCGTCTCGAGCGCGTGCGCGGCCATATCCATCACGCCGGGGCCGAGGGTGTTCATCTTGCCGCAGAACTCGAGCCCGAGCACGCCGTCACCGAGGTCGAGGAGCCGCGCCTCAGGGTTCTCGCGGAGCTCGCGCCCCTGTCGACGCAGTCGCGCGAGCGAGAGCTGGCCGGGGATCGCGGGCACGGGGATGCGCGCCGGCCCGTCGAGCGCGGGGATCGTATCGTGCGCGCCCGCGTCGGCATAGAACGACGCCCCGGCGCGCGCGAGCAGCGCGGGCACCGGCCGCCCCGCCGCCGTCATCGCCGCGCGCAACCGGTCGAGCCCGATCGCATCCATCGCGCGGAACGGACCGAGTTCCCACCCGTAGCCCCACTCCATCGCGCGGTCGATCGCCGCGAGGTCGTACGCGAGCGACTCCGCGAGCGTACAGGCGTAGCCGAACTGCTCGACGAGCAGGTCGCGGAGGAAGGCGCCCGGTGCGCCGGGGAGATCGAGTACCTGCGCGAGCCGCGCCGTCGTCGGCGTCGCGAGGAGCGCGTCGATCTCCGGCGTGGTGAAGCGTCCCTGATCGCGGTACTCGCCCGCGGTCCAGTCGAGCGCGAGGATCGATTTCCCGTCCTTCTTGTAGAAGCCGGCGCGCGTCTTGTCGCCGAGCCGGCCGGCGGCGACGAGCGCGTGCACGAAGGGCTGCAGCGTGAAGTCCTCGCCGGTGGTCGTCGCGAGTCCCGCGCTCACGTGCACGAGGACGTCGAGCCCGGAGAGGTCGCCGGTGCGGAAGGTCGCCGTCTTCGCGCGGCCGACGAGCGCACCGGTCAGCGTATCGACCGCCGGGATGGTGAGTCCGTGCTGCACCATCAGCCGCGCGGCGACGACCATCCCGTGCACGCCGAGTCGGTTGGCGACGAAACCCGGCACATCCTTCGCCGTCACGATCCCCTTGCCGAGGATGCGCTCCTGGAAGGTGCGCATCGTCTCAAACACCGCCGGCGACGTCTCCGCCGTGGGGATCAGCTCGAGCAGGTGCATATACCGCGGCGGATTGAAGTAGTGCGTGCCGAGGAAGCGCTCCCGGAACCGCGGTGAACGGCCCTCGAGGAGGATCGCCATCGGGATCCCCGAGGTGTTCGAGGTGACGATCGCATCGGGGGCGATCACCTCAAGCCGCGCGAAGAGGGCCTGCTTGGGCCCCGGCTGCTCGATGATCGCCTCGAGGATCCAGTCGCAGTCGGCGAGGCGCTCGAGGTCGTCGGCGGTGTTGCCGACGGTGATGCGCGCCGCGGCCTCGGGCTCGAGGAAGGCAGCGGGCTTCGCCTTCCGCTGCCGCTCGAGCCCATCGCGTGCGGGTTTGGAGCGGTCGGGGGAGGCCGGGTCGTCCGCGCCGGGGATGTCGAGCAGGACCACGGGGAGGCCGACCGAGGCGGCGAGCGCGGCGATGCCCGCCCCCATCGTCCCGGCGCCAATGATGCCGACTTTGGAGATTCGCATGCCGCGAAGGTAGCTTGGCCGGATGCCGCCCCGCCACGCGCGCGCCGTCGCCCACCTCCGCGCGGCCGACCCCGTCCTCCGCGACTGGATCGACCACGAGGGCCCCTGCCGCTTCCGCGTCCACGCCGAGGGGTCGCACTTCGATCACATCGCGCGGTCGATCGTCTTCCAGCAACTCTCGACCGCGGCCGCCACGACCATCTACAAGCGCTTCGTCGAGCGCTTCGGCGGCACCGCGCCGACGCCGCGCCAGCTCTTGCGGGCCCCGGAGCAGACCCTCCGCGAGGTCGGGCTCTCCGGCCGGAAGGTCGAGTATCTCCGCGATCTCGCGACGCAGGCGCTCTCGCCTCGCTCGCCGATTCATCGCATCCACGAGATGCCCGACGACGAGGTGCTGACCCATCTCACGGCGCTCCGCGGCATCGGCGTCTGGACCACGCAGATGGTCCTGATGTTCCGGCTCGGTCGGCTCGATATCCTGCCGACCGCGGACCTCGTCATCCAGAAGGGCGTGAAGATCCTCTACGGCCTCCGTAGCATGCCGACCCCCGAGCGACTCGAGCGCATCGGAAAGCCGTGGGCACCGTACCGCACCATCGCGTGTTGGTACATCTGGCGCGTGGTGGATCAGTCCGACGAATGGTGAGCCGATGACGACGGTGGTGCGGTTGGGTGGGGGCGAGACGGAAGTGGTGGCGCGGTCGGCGATGCCGGTGAGCGCCGAGGCGTTGTTCGACTGGCACGAGCGGCCGGGCGCGTTCGAGCGGCTCACGCCGAGCTGGATGCCGGCGCGCGTGCTCGCCCGTTCGGGTGGGATCCGCGACGGCGCGATGGTCTCGCTCGCAGTCCCGCTCGGTCCGCTCTCGCTCCGCTGGGACGTGCGGCACGAGGGGTACACGCCGGGGCGCGGCTTCCGCGACGTGCAGACGCGCGGGCCCTTCGCCGCCTGGACACATCACCACGGGACGGAGCCCGCCGCCGACGGCACGAGCGTGCTCGAGGACCGTATCCGGTATCGCCTCCCGATTGGGGCGCTCGCGGACCTCGTCGCCGGGCGATTCGCCGCTGGCGAGCTCGCGCGCCTGCTCCGGTGGCGCCACGCGCTGACCGCAGGCGATCTCGCGCGCCATCAGGCGTTCGCCGCGCGCGGCCCGCGCCGGATCGCCATCACCGGCGCGAGTGGCTTCGTCGGCGCGGCGCTCGTCCCCTTCCTCACCACCGGCGGGCACGAGGTGCGTTGCATTGGCCGCGGCCCCAGCGCCACGGTGCGTTGGGATCCCGCGCGCGGCACGATCGATGCCGCAGGGCTCGAGGGCGTCGATGCCGTGATCCATCTCGCCGGCGAGAACGTCGGGGCGCGGTGGACCGCGTCACGTCGACGGGAGATCGTCGAGAGTCGTGTGCGTGGGACGCGACTCATCGCGGAGGCGTGCGCGCGGCTGGCGACGAAGCCCGAGGTCCTCGTCTCGGCGTCCGCGATCGGTATCTACGGCGTGCGCGGCGATGAGTGGCTCGATGAGTCGAGCGCGCTCGGCGATGACTTCCTTGCCGAGGTGGGGCAGGCGTGGGAGGCGGCGACCGCGCCGGCGCGCGGCGCGGGGATCCGCGTGGTCCACCTGCGGATCGGCATCGTGCTCAACCCCGCCGGCGGAGCGCTCGGCAAGATGCTCCTCCCGTTCCACCTCGGGTTCGGTGGTCGGCTCGGGAGCGGGCGGCAGTGGATGAGCTGGATCTCGCGTGAGGATCTGGTGGGCGCGATCCATCACGCGCTGCAGACGCCGACCCTCGCGGGGCCGGTGAACGCCACCGCGCCCGCCCCCGTGACGAACGCGGAGTTCACGCGCACGCTTGCGCGGGTGCTGCGGCGCCCCGCCCTCGCGCCGGTGCCAGCCGTCGCGCTGCGCGCGCTCTTCGGCGAGATGGCGCAGGGGACGGTGCTGGCGAGCCAGCGCGTGCGGCCCGCGGCGCTCGAGGCGTCGGGCTTCCGCTTCCTGCATCCGACGCTCGCGCAGGCGCTGCGTTTCGAACTCGGGCGCGGCTGAGCGTCCCCCGCAGCGTCACCCCAGCGCGGGGTGCTTCGTATGGAAGTCGGTCGCGCGCTGATACGCGTGCGCCACGCGCAGCAGCGCCTCCTCCCCGAAGAGCCGGCCGAGGAAGGTGAGCGAGACCGGTGTGCCGTCCGCTCGGAACCCGTGCGGGAGGATCACGGCGGGGTGGCCCGTCAGGTTCGTCGCCGTGAGCTGTGCGCCGCCGTTGGTCGGCGTGACAATTACATCCACGGACTGCATCAGTGCATCCCACGCGTGGATCGCGAGGGTGCGGGCTCGATTCGCGTTGATGTAATCCACGGCGGGGATGAAACGGCTCGTGCGAAAGGTGTTCGGCCACGCGCCGGTGTTCTGCTGGGCCATCTCACGCACACGCCCGCTGCGCGTGAGCTCGTCGAATGCGGCGCCCGCCTCGGCCGTGAGGATGATCCGCATCGCGTCGTAGTCGAACGTCGGCAGCTCCACCGGGATCAACTCGAGCCCCAATCCGCGGAGCACCTGCAGCGCGGCATCGTCGAATGGCTTGGCGGGGTGCCGCTCGATGGGCGCGTCGAACGCCGACTGTACGACGCCGACGCGCAGGCCGCGGAGTGGCGCATTCCCATCCCAGTTAAATGGCGCGGCGTGCACCGTCTGGTCGGCGCCGTCGGGGCCGTGGAGCGCGCTGAAGACGAGCGCACAGTCCTCCACGGAGCGGCACATCGGCCCGAGCTTGTCCATCGACCAGCTGAGCGCCATCGCACCGGTGCGCGGCACACGGCCGAAAGTCGGTCGGAGCCCGGTCACGCCGTTGCGCGTGCTCGGCGAGGAGATGGAGCCGAGTGTCTCCGACCCAATCGCGAACCCGACGCATCCGGCGGCGGTCGCTGAGCCGGGGCCGGCAGAGGACCCCGACGCGCCCTGGTCGAGCTTCCAAGGATTACGTGTCATACCGCCGTACCAGCGATCCCCCTGCGCCAATTCGCCGAGGGTGAGCTTGGCGATGAGCACCGCCCCCGCGGCGTCGAGACGTTGCACGACCGTCGCATCGGTCTCGAACTGCTGCGTGCGATAGGGAGCCGTGCCCCAGGTCGTCGGATAGCCGCGGACCGCGAGGAGATCCTTCGCGCCCCACGGGATCCCGTGCAGCGGCCCGCGATATCGCCCCGCGCGGATCTCGCGGTCGGCCGCCGCCGCCTGCGTCATCGCGCGCTCGCGGGTGAGCGTCGTCACGCAGAGGAGCGTCGGGTCGAGTCGCTCGAGCCGGGCGAGGTACATCGTCGTCAGTTCGGTGCTGCTCACTTCGCGGCGCCGCACGAGGTCGGCGAGGGTGGTGAGCGGCGCGAAGGCGAGGTCCTCGAGGGTGGTGGGTCGTGGGCGGGCGGGGGGTCGGGACGCGACGATCGGATGCTGCGGTCCCGTCGGTACGGCGTCGGCGCGCGGGAGCGGCGAGAAGAGCAGCGCCGGCGCGACGGCATTCTCCAATGGGATGCGATGCAGCGCATCGAGTTGACGTGTCTGCCGTCCGAGCCCCTCGAGCATCTGCGCCCGTTCCTCGGCGGTGAAGCTCACGCCGGCGACTTCGGCGGCCGCGACGATCGTCGCGTCGGTGAGATCGGCGCCGGTCGCGAGCTTCGCCCACAAGACGCCCGGGAAGAGCGTCGCGGTGCCGCCGAGGGCGCCGAGCCGGGTGAGGAAGTCGCGGCGGTCGTCGAGTGTCGGGGTCGGTGCGGTCATCGTGAAACTCCGGGCGGAGTCGGTGCGCGGCCAACGGGCGAGCCGGTGCGGTACGGGAGTGGTCGGGATCGCGAATGTGTCGCCCCGGAGGTCGACATCGGAAGCCCTGACCGATGCGGCTAGATTCCCCGGGCGCGTTCCGAGCCGTTCCTCGTCACTCACCCGGTGCCCCGCGCCGTCGGAGTCCCCGTGCCCCTCGTGCCCTTCACCGACCTTCCTGATGACGCCCGCTGCTGGGTCTTCGCCGCCGCGGCACCACTGGATGAGGTCGACACCCCGCGGCTGCTCGGGGCAGTCGATGGGTTCCTGTTGACGTGGCAGGCGCACGGGACGCCGCTCACCTGCGGTCGCGAGTTCCGCGACGAGCACTTCCTTGCGATCGGTGTCGACGAGCGCGCAGCCGACGCCTCGGGGTGCTCGATTGACGGGCTCTTCCGGATCCTCCAGGGGATGGAGGACGGGATCGGCACCTCTATGGTTGTGGGAGGACGCGTCCACTTCCGCGGGGCGGCGGGGATGGTCTTCGGGTGCAGCCGCGCCGAGTTCGAGGCGCTGGCCGCGGAGGGGGAGGTGACGGGCGAGACGCCGGTGTTCGACACCACCGTCACGACCGTGGGGGCGTACCGCACCGGGTTCGAGCGTCGGGCGCGGCAGTCGTGGCAGGTGTCCCTGCTGCCGCGGCGGTGATCACCGGCCGAATCAGCGCGTGATTCACCGCTCGTGATGCCGTCGTGGGTCCCGCGATCAGCGCGCGGGACCCACGCCTGTCTTCAGGCCCGCATATGGTCGGGCTGCCAGTCCTTCACGGCGGCTTTGACATCCTTGGCGCGGACGAGCTCCCCGCCGAGGACGCGTTCCACCAGGCCCGGGAGCTCGGCGTCCGAGGCGAAGCGCAGGCCGACGAGTTGTCCCTTGGTGAGCTCCGGGATGCGGGCGGCAAGCGGGGCCGGGAGGACGTCCCGGAGCCGGAGGTGCATCTCGAGGCGGATGAGGCGGTCTTGGACCGTCAGGACCATGATGCGGGAGGCCCAGATCCCCGCCATCAGGGAGACGGCGGCGATGAGGTCGAAGACCTCGTGCGCGGCGATTCCGCCCCGGGCGAGGGTGACGAGGCAGTAGACGAGATAGATGAATGCGGTGGGGAGGGCCCAATAGTGCCAGCTGGGCTGGTACATCGCGTGGTGCTGGAAGCTCTGCGGGGTGGCGGGCATCGGCGGGTGGGGTCGGTGGAGGGGGGGGGGGGGGGGGGGGGGACCGGCGGGGGGGGCGGCGGGGGGCGGGGGGGGGGGGTG
>Ga0194130_10001332_pt1 | contig 40378 bp, 37 predicted proteins | sample TA2KigsurfametaG_FD_160084 | JGI IMG/M metagenome (GOLD analysis project Ga0194130, IMG submission 160084) | Freshwater microbial communities from Lake Tanganyika, Tanzania - TA2015050 Kigoma 12 surface | ecosystem: Environmental > Aquatic > Freshwater > Lake | place: Tanzania: Lake Tanganyika...
TCGCCCCAGCTTCCAGGATCCGCGCGATCTCTTCATTGCTGTACCGCTTCTTCTTCATTGATCTCTCCTTTCCTCTTGAAAGATCCTATGATTTCCGCTGGTACGATTTTAGGGCGTCAGGTCAGTCCCACCTTGCCCGCAAACCTGGGCGCTCACAACCAACAAGTTTTCAGCCTCAGCAACCGCAACACGCGCGGCTAGGCAACCCGCTTCTCACGTCCTGCCGTCAGCACCCACCGGGCGCGGCGGCTCATACCAACACCAAACAGGAGAACATCATGCAACACTCATTGAGCCATGCACTAAACAAGCTCGAAGCCGATCTTGCTGGCGAACACACTTCACCCGAGGCGGAATTTATTCAGCACGTCCTGACCCTGTACGGCAGCGGTTTGCTCGACCCTGCAAGGGCTGAGCTTGCGCTTCAAGACTGGCGCGATGAACTGGCCGTGATGCAGCACCACGTCAACGCAGCGGCAAGGCACCAACCTGAATTGCTATGCACCGCATTGGAGGTTGCGTGATGGCCGGACAAATCGTCAACCGGGGCGAGCGTACATGGCTAGTCCGCGTATTCGTCGGCAGGGATGGCAACGGCAAGCGTTGTTACCAAAACAGGACGATTCACGGCACGAAGCGGGACGCTGAAAAGGTCTTGGGCGACTTGCTCCAGAAGCGAAGCCTAGGGCCGCAACTCATCGACATAGACCGCGTACTCGTCAGTGAATTGCTCGATGACCTTGAGCGCGACTATCGGCTCAATGGCAAGGATGCCAAATGGTGCAACGAGAAATGCCGTCTGCACCTTCGGCCATTCTTCGGAGCGATGAGGGCGGCGCGGGTCACGTCTGCCACCATTGCAAAGTATTGCGACACGCGGCTAGAGGCGGGCGCGGCGCTGGCGACGATCAACCGGGAGTTGAGTCTACTCAAGCGGTCCTTCAACCTTGCGGCGCGGGCCACTCCAGCGAAGGTTCATGCGGTGCCGCATATCCGGCTGTTTCGGGAGGACAACGCGCGGCGGGGATTCTTCGAACATTCGGAGTATCTCGCGATGCTGGCCGCACTGCCGGATTACCTTAAGGGCGTTTTGATGTTCGGCTACCTGACGGGATGCCGCAAGGGTGAGATTCTAACCCTTCGGTGGGATCAAGTGGACCTTGCATCCGGCGTTGTCCGGCTCGAAGTGGGAGAAACGAAGAACGGCGAAGGCCGCATCATTCCACTCGGGCGGGATCTCGTCGAAATGCTGAAGCTCCAGCGCACCGCATCGAGGGCGGCGCACCCGGATTGCCCTTGGGTATTCCATCTCAATGGCGAGCGGCTACAGACGTTCAACAAGGCATGGCGCACGGCATCGAGGGCGGCAGGATTGGTGGACGCTAACGGCGAACCCACTCGCATATTCCATGACTTGCGGCGGTCTGCTGTTCGGAATCTGGTTCGCGCCGGAACTTCTGAACTGGTGGCGATGCGAATATCAGGCCACAAGTCGAGGACGGTCTTCGAGAGGTACAACGTGACCAGTGAAGCTGACATCCGGCAGGGGGCGGCGAAGCTCTCCAGCTATATGGCGGCACTCGAAGAACAGGCCATTGCGGAGGAGCGGCACACTATAGGCACACAAGGGCTTATGGAGACGGTCCAATAGATGCGATGGAAAACGCTGGAAATTGTTGAAAGGAATGAAGATATTGTGGTGGCCAGGGAGGGAATTGAACCCCCGACACGCGGATTTTCAGTCCGCTGCTCTACCAACTGAGCTACCTGGCCGTTCGGGCGGGAATCTTTAGATTACCATGAAGCCTGGCGAAGTGGAAAGGCGTCAATACCAATGACCATGCTCCCAATTGTTGCGCTCCTCCTGCTCTACAGCCAGACTCCGGCGCAGAAGCCGCCGCCGACAACGGACCCCGACGATCCCGGCCCGCCCGTGGTGAAGCGCGGAGGCAATGCCCCTCGCAAAGCCCCCGTACCAGCCAGTAAAGGGCCCACTATCATCACGCCCTTACCGCCCGCAGCCGAAGAGCCAGCCGAACCCCGCAGAGTGGAGCGCTCACCTTCGATGGACATCGATATCTCCGCCAGCGTCCCTAAACTGGTAGTCAACGACCCGCTGATCGATCAAGCCGCCTCCGCTGCCTTCGAGTTCGACGGTACCCTGCCCAATTTTCTCTGCGACGAGATCGTCACCCGCTTCATGAGCGACGACAAGCCTCCGAAGTGGAAGAAGAAGGACAAAGTGGAAGTCGACCTGATGTATATCAACCAGAAGGAGGACTACCGCAACGTACGCGTCAACGGCAAGCCCCTCAAAAGTGGCACGCCTGAGGACACCGGTTCCTGGTCGACCGGCGACTGGGGCGCGACGCTGGTCGATATCCTCCACCCTGCCACGGCCGCCGTCTTCAAACGAAGAGGCAAAGATAGAATCGTCGATATCGATTGCGAGGTGTTTGACTTCACCGTTCAAAAGTCAAACTCTCACTGGACTGTCCGCTACGGCAATCCCATTAAACCCGCCTACAAAGGGGCGATTTGGGTCGATCCAATCTCTCACCGAACTCTGCGCACCGAAATGCAAGCCATCAAGCTGCCCAATGATTACGAACTTGATTGGGTCGAACAAATGACCGAATATGGCTGGGTGAAAATCGGCGAAGAGAAACTGCTTCTTCCCGTCAAGAGCGAGAACATCGCATGCTGGCGTTACATCACCAAGTGCTCCCGCAACGAGATTGAGTTCAAGAACTACCGCAAGTTCTCTGCCGAGTCGACGATCTCCACTACGGAATCGGAAATCAGCTTCGGAGACCAGCCGCCTGCGGCAACCGCACCGCCCAAGGCTCCAGCCCCCGAAACGAAGAAGAAAAAGAAGAACGACTAAACTTCGGCCAGAGCCGCGAGTTCCTTCGCCGTAGACTCTTCCACATCTTTGTGGAGAGAATTGCCATGCGCATCCATCGTGACGATGGCGGTAAAGTCTTCGACATCAAGGTGCCACATCGCCTCAGGGATACCGAACTCCATCAGGTCCACGTCGGCCACCCGCTTCACCGTGCGCGCATAAAACTGCGCCGCACCGCCGATCCCATTCAGATATACGGCCCCAAACTGCTTCAGCGCGGCGCTGGTCTTGGCGCCCATGCCGCCCTTGCCGATGACTGCGCGGATCCCGTACTTCTCGATGATCGTCGCCTGATATGGTTCTTCGCGGCTCGAAGTGGTAGGGCCGGCCGCCTTGACGAACCACTGGTCTCCCGACTTCAACATCACCGGGCCGCAGTGATAGATGATCTGGCCGTTCAGATCGAGTGGCGGCGGCGTCTTCATCAAATGCGCATGTACGGCGTCACGGCCCGTGTACATGCGGCCGCGAATCAAAACTACATCACCGACCTTCAACCCGCGTACCTGCTCTTCGGTCACTGGCGCAGTGAGCACCACCTCACGTCCCGTCAGCGGGAAGCCCGACTCTGTGGCCATCTTCTCCACGGGCCGCTCCGGATCCCGATAGAGCCACTGCTTGATCGCGCCGCTCGAAGCATCGAGCCGCATACCCAGCCGCCGGAAGGCCCAGCAATCATAGGCGACGCTCACAAAGAAACTCGCTGGCAGCCGGTTTGCGGCCACAACTTTGCAGCCAATCAAACTGGCCTTGCCGCCAAAGCCCATCGCCCCGACAGAGATGCGATTGGCTTCCTCCATGACCTCCGCCTCAAGCTTGGCCAGCACCGGGTCGGGGTTGGTGTCGTCGAGCGTGCGGAACAGCTGTTCCTTTGCGAGCCAATAGCCATGAGCGCGATCGCTTCCAATGCAAACTCCGATTGCTCCCGGCGCGCAGCCCTGCCCCTGCGCCTGCCACACCGCATGCAACAAACACTTGCGCACTCCTTCAAGATCGCGGCCCGCCTTGCCCAGATGATCGAGGGTTGTCGGCAGAGAATACTGAATGTTCTTGTTTTCGCAACCGCCGCCCTTCAGCAGCAGCTTGATCTCGATGTCGTCCTGCTCCCACTGCTCAAAGTGGATCACCGGCGTCTCATGTCCAAGGTTGTCGCCCGAGTTCTTACCCGTGATGCTATCCACAGAATTCGGTCGCAGCTTGCCGCGCTTGGTCGCCTCGGCAACAGCCAACTGGATCGCCTTCTTCAATGCAATCTGGTTCACTCCAACGGGAGTGTGCACGAGAAACGTTGGCATGCCCGTGTCCTGACAGATCGGACCTTCGTCTTCGGCGGCCATGTCAATGTTGGTCGCGATAATGCTCAGCGCCTGCGCGCTCTGTGTGTTCGGTGTCTCGGCGGCGATGGTCGTACCCATGGCGGCGCGGACATCGGGAGGCAAATTGACGGAGGTTTGCGTGATTAGCTCAACCAGTGAGCCGGCGAGGAATTCCATATCTTCAGCGTATTCTAAGATGCATGCGGATTTTGATTTCCTTCGCTCTCGCGGTTGCGCTTTACGCCCAGGCTCCCAACTCGAAACAGTCCCTCTCGATGCAACGTCCGCTGGATGCGGTCATCTCTCCCGACGGCTCGACGGTGGTCTATGTTCTTTCTCGCACGAACTGGGAGGACAACGCCAGCGAAAGCGATCTCTATTTGGCCAACATCGCGAGCGGTCAGAATCTAAAACTCACCGCCAGCCGCAAGAGTTCCTCCTCACCCGTCTGGTCTCCCGATAGCAAGCGCATCGCGTTTCTCTCCAATCGCGACGGCAAACAGCAGATCTACGTCATGCCGATTGGAAACGGGGAAGCGATCCAACTCACAAACCATGAAACCGGCGTCAACATGATGGATTGGGTGGTCCCCGGCGAGATCCACTTCACCGCAGGCGAACCTGAAACCGCAGCGATGAAGGAACGCAAACAGAAGTATGGCGACCTCGCCGTGGTGGAGGACGACTACACGCTCTCCCATGTCTGGCGCGTGAAGGTCAGCGACACGCCGAAACAGAAGGCCGAGCAACTCACCTCGGGTGCCTATCATGTTTCCTACTTTGCGATCTCGCCCGACGGCAAGACCCTCGCAATGGTCACCAAGAAGAATCCTGATCTCTCGACTCTCGGTTCCAGCCTTGAGATCGTCGAGGTCGCCTCCAAATCGAAGCGCACACTGGCTGAATCGCGAAACAACTTTGGCGGTATCCGCTGGTCGCCCGACTCAAAGCAGATTGCCTACACCACCCAAGGCGAGACCCCGTACACTTCCTATGCCAACTCCTATGTGGAGGTGCGCTCGATCACCGACGGGCCAGCGCGAAAGGTGTCCGGCGATGTTGACGAACAACCGATGATTGTCGACTGGACTTCACGAGGCATCTTCTTCATGGCCCGCAAGAAGACCGCGATGGCACCCTATGTTGCCGACCCGTCCGGCGGTGGCGTGCGCGAACTCGCCATCGATCCCAACTGGATGTTGACCCAAGTCTCTCTCAGCAAGGACCTTCGAGCCGCCGCTTTCATCGGCGCTCGCAGCGGCGAAAACTACGAAATCTACACCACTGCCGTCTCAAGCTGGTCCCCCACCGCCTTGACTCAACTCAAGCAGCAATGGGCAAGCTTCAAGCCGGCCCGTCGCGAGGTGATTTCCTGGAAGTCGAAAGACGGCGCCACCATCGAAGGAGTTCTCTACAAGCCCGTCGATTTCGACCCGAAGCGCAAGTATCCCTTGCTCGTCGTCATCCACGGCGGCCCCACGGGGATCGACGTCCCCTACATCACACCCGACAGCTACTACCCGGCTGAGCAATTCGTCGCCAAGGGTGCGCTCGTCCTCCGGCCAAACTATCGCGGCTCAGCGGGTTATGGTGCCAAGTTTCGTGCGCTCAACGTCGGCAACCTCGGTGTTGGCGATGCCTGGGATGTGCTCTCGGGAATTGACCATCTTGTGAATCTCGGCCATGTCGATGCCTCGCGCGTGGGTAGCATGGGTTGGAGCCAGGGCGGCTACATCTCAGCTTTCCTGGCCACTGCGCATGCTGACCGCTTTAAAGCTCTCAGCGTTGGCGCTGGCATCTCCAACTGGGTCACCTATTACGTCAACACCGACATCCATCCCTTCACTCGCACCTACCTTAAGGCAACGCCGTGGGACGACATGGAGATCTACCGCAAAACATCTCCCATGACCTACATCAAGCAGGCCAAGGCTCCCGTCTTGATTCAACATGGCGACAACGACAAGCGAGTGCCGCCGCCCAATGCCTTCGAGCTCTACCAGGGCCTCAAGGATGTCGGCGTGCCCGCGCGGCTGGTTCTATACAAGGGTTTCGGGCACGGCATCAACAAACCGAAAGAAGCCATGCACGTGATGGATGAAAACCTGAGCTGGTTTTCTCGCCACGTCTTTGGCGAGTCTAATTAAGAAACCGCACCTGCCCGGTCATGCCGGGCCGGATTGCCGGCGAAGGCGATACAAACTCAATGATGGCCGCAGCTTCCTGAACTTCGCGCACCGTGCCATTCAGCGGTGCCGGGCCAGCTTCGGCGATTTGCAGCAGCGCATTGCTCCCTGCCTTTAGCTTCTTTGCCACCTCAGCGGGCAACTCCACGATAATCTCCATCGCAGTCAGGTCGATGGCGATCTCGAACAGGTCTTCGATATCGCGCGTGACCTCTTCGCCTGCACTCTTTCGATGCCCGATCAGTAACCCTGCGACGGGCGCCTTCACTTCTCCGGTGAGCAACTCGGCATCGGCATCCTCAAGATCCTCAGTGAGTTCCTTCAGCTTGGTTCGCGCGTCTTCAACGTTGGCCTGAAGTGCGCTGACACGACCATCAGCCCGCTTCTGTGTCTCCTCCGCATCTTTCAAATCTGTCGCGAGTTTGCGGAAGTCTGCTTCGGATTTCTCAAACTTCTTGCGTGCCGTAGCGCCTTCGCGAAACAGCTTCTGCTGACGATCGAATGCTCGCGATGCCGTGTCGTATTCCGACCGGGTTCGCGCCAGGTCCGCGGAGGCCCGCCCTGCTTCCAGCCGCGCCGAAAGCAACTGGCTCTCCACGTCGGCTAGCTTGCCTTTGGCCCGCTCCAGATCTTCCTCTGACTTTTGCTTGTGCGTTTCGATGGACGTATTCTGGATCCGGCCGAGCAACTGTCCTTCGTACACTTCTTCCCCGTCGATCGCTTCGATCGATTCGAGCGTCCCGTCGATCGGAGCTGGAATCAATACGGTTTTTTGCGCACGAATTTTGCCAGAGTAGGTTGCCGCCAGCGGATCGGGAGCCTGCTTCGGTAGGCTCGCGGCAAGGGTCGCCTGCTGCCGCTGTTGGTATTGCTGAAACAAATACCAGCCGCCACCAGCAACCAGAGCACCGATCAACAGAACGGGCCCATACAGCATCCATTTCGAAGCGAGAAAACTACGTAGGGAGTGCATCCTCAGCACTCATTGTCACAAACGGAAGGCTTAGGCGTTTGCCAATTTCGCGGTTGCAGGCTCAGGAAGAATAAGTGCCCCGTGCCGGGTTTCGAGCATTTCCTGCATGAATGCTTCCTTCTTCAACAAGTCGGCGAGCGTGGCCTTGAACAAGACCTTCTCAAGCATGTGCTGTAACCCCAGCCACAACGCTCTCATGCTGCAATCCGTGTTGTGAACGCAAACGGATTCAAGGCCCGAATGCCGACCGCAAAATCGATCGCCGAACAGTTTGCCACCCAGCGCTTCGAGAACTTCGCCGATCAGGATCGTTTCCGCTGGCTTAGCCAACATGTAGCCGCCCGCTTGTCCGCGAACACTCTTCACAAATCCAGCGATTCGCAAAAGCCGCATCAACTTGGCGACATTCGGAATCGAGAGGCCTTCGGCTTTGCTGATCTCCGGTATACTTAGGCTAGCATCGTCGCCTCGACTTGCCATCTGCAGCAGACATCGCAGCCCGTATTCCTCCTGCGCACTCAATTTCATGACCCATATATTAACTTAGTCATGTTAAAGATTGAAGATATATTAAGAATTGTTAATGCGAAAGATTTCGTTAGCTTAACGTGAGTGACGACTCCAATAAAATCTAGGCCAAACCACAAACATGCCCTTTCAGCTCCAACCTATCTCCGAGTTCCTTGTCCGGCCTTCTTTGCCTCCTGAATTAAGCCGTCTCCCCGAGATCGCCACCAATGTCCTCTGGAGCTGGGACCATCAGCTTCGAGCGCTATTTCGTCGATTGGACCCCGTCTTGTGGCGCGAAAGCCACAATCCTGTTTTGATGTTGAGCCGTTTGAAGCCTGAAGTTTTGCAAAAGGCCGCTGCCGATCCCCGCTACATGGCCGTCTATCGTCGCGCCTGCGAACGCTTCGATCAATACATGCAGGCCCCGCCCGCATACTCCGATGACCGGCTCATTGCTTACTTTTCGATGGAGTACGGGTTGGCGGAATGCATGCCCATTTACTCTGGCGGCCTTGGAGTACTCAGCGGCGACCACATGAAGTCCTCGAGCGACGAGAATTATCCGCTCGTCGGTGTCGGGCTTTTGTATCAGAAGGGTTATTTTCAGCAGAGCCTGAACTCTGACGGCTGGCAGCAGGAACGCACGCCGGTCAACGATTTTTATCAGCTGCCTGTATTGCCTGTAATGAAGGAAGATGGCAGCGAGTTGATCGTCACAGTCACCATGCCTGGTGCCACGGTTTCGATCAAGGTGTGGCACATGATGGTAGGCCGCATCCGGCTCTTCCTGATGGATACCAACATCCCTCAGAATGCCTCGCCGGAATACCGCGAAATCACCGATCAGCTCTACGGTGGCGACTCTCACACGCGCATTCGTCAGGAAATCGTCTTGGGCATCGGTGGCTTGCGCGCACTCACCGCGATGGGCCTCAAGCCCAACGTCTTCCATATGAATGAAGGCCACTCCGCCTTCATGCCCCTTGAGCGCACGCGCCTGCTGATGGTCGAAAACAAACTGGCCTTCGCGGAGGCCTTTGAAACTGCGCGCGCCAGCAATATTTTCACCACGCACACCAGCGTCCCTGCCGGCATTGATTTGTTCGACAGTGGCCTCGTCTACGATTACCTCTCGGTCTATTGCGAAGAGGCTGGCATCCCGATCGATCAATTTTTCGCCCTCGGCCGCCGCAACCCCTCCGACACGTCTGAGCGGTATTCAATGGCCATCCTGGCGATGAAGGCTTCGGCTTACCGCAATGCGGTTTCCGTCCTTCACGGCGATGTCTCTCGTGAGATGTGGGCCGACTTGTGGCCAGGTCTGCCCGTTGAAGAAGTGCCGATCACTTCCGTCACCAACGGCATCCACTTGCCCACAATGCTCTATGGCGAACTCGCCATGCTGTACGACCAATACCTGCAGCCGGATTGGCGCGAGCGCTACATCGACCCCAAGATTTGGGATGACATCAAAGACATCCCCTCTCGCGAACTCTGGGAAGTTCATCGCAAACAGAAGCGCCAGCTGGTGCAGTTTGTTCGTGAACGCTCTGTCAAGGCCGCCGAGCGCCGCAACGGCAGCGCCTCGGAGATCCGCCGTCTGGAACAAGTGCTCGATCCCGACGCCTTCACCATTGGCTTTGCCCGTCGCTTTGCTACCTACAAGCGCGCCACGCTGATCTTCCGCGATGTCGCCCGTCTGAAGAAGCTCCTCAATTCCAAAGACCGCCCGGTGCAGATCATCATCGCCGGCAAGGCTCATCCCAAAGACCATCCTGGCAAGACTCTGATTCGCGAAATTGTGCAGTTATCGCGCGATCCTGAACTCGCCCAGCACCTGGTCTTCGTTGAAGATTACAGCCTGCAGGTTGCCCGCGAGATGGTGCAGGGCGTTGACCTCTGGCTCAACAATCCGCGTCGCGGCGAAGAAGCCTGCGGCACCAGCGGCATGAAGGCTGCGATCAACGGCGTACCCAATCTCAGCATTCTCGATGGCTGGTGGGATGAGGCCTATGAGCCTGGTCTTGGTTTCGCACTCGGGGATCGTGACATCTACGAACCCGGTCAGGACGAGTTCCACGCCTCCGGCATTTACTCAATCCTCGAGAACGAAATTCTGCCGCTCTATTTTGCACGCGGCGAAGATGGCCTGCCCGCCGAATGGCTTGAGCGCGTCAAGAATTGCATCCAGAAGATCAGCCCGCAGTTCAACGCGCAGCGCATGATCCGTGAGTACATGCACCGCTTGTATGAACCGGCCTATCAAGCCTCGCTCTCATACAGCCAGGACAAGTTCAATCAATCGCGCAAGAAAGCTGAATGGGCTCGCAAGGTGCAGTCTTCCTGGGATCGCATTCGCTTCATCGATATGGGGCTAAAGCCCGAGAGCCTGCTCACCAGTGGCCAGCCGCTCCACTTCCGTGTGACGGTTGATCTGGCTGGCCTTGAGCCTCACGATGTTCGTGTGGAGGCCCTCGTTGGTATGGTCGCCGCCGACGGTGCGCTCGAGAAATCGGATGTAATCGATTTGAAAGTCGGGGAACGAAACGGTTCGCTTTGCGTCTATCAATGCGAATACCTGCCCAGTCAGACTGGCCGGCTAGGCTACGGTATGCGGATCAGCCCAAATCATTTCTCCGATCCGCTCACCCGCCCCTGTGGGTCTCTCATCCGCTGGGCCTAAAACATTTTGCTGGAATCTTGTCAGATTCTGTGATAAACAAAGGATGGATATTCGCTTCAAGCGGAGACCCCTCGTAACGGCCTTGCCAGCTTTGGGATCAAAGCGGATTCCGCTCGAATCTCTCCTCTTGTCTGCTTCACCCATGGAATCCCCAGAGACGCGGCAAGTGTTACGTATTGTCAAGGAGTAAGTACCGCATGGACAGCGATCGCAAATATTCGCAACGCGGCTACCAGGAAAACGATAAGTCAGGCGGCTTTCGTCGCGATGACAGACCGAAGTTCAACGGCCCCAAGCCCCCCATCGATGTCACTGGACCGCGCCTTCCGCGCTTGGTGGAAAGCGTCACGGCCTCACGTTGTTGGAATTGCTCCACGATGCTGATGGACGGCATCGATTTCAGCGCCAACTGTCCCAAGTGTGGCTCTGCGCTGCATTGCTGCAAACAGTGCACACACTTCGAGCCTTCCACCCGTTTTCAGTGCTTAAAGCCTATCCCTGAGCGCGTCAATAAGAAAGACCAGGCCAACACCTGCACCTTCTTCAAACAGCGCGTCACCGTGGCCAGAGATACCCCAGGCGGTCGTCAGGTACTCGGCGGCGGATTGCCGACCAACAATGCTCCCCGGCCTGCTGAGCAAATTGCCGCGCCGCGCAGTTCTCAGGAAGCCCGCGCGGCCTTCGACAGTCTCTTTAAGAAGTAGTTTCTACTTCGCGTCCATGAACTGATAACAGATCATGTGTAGCGCGATCATGTGCGCATCTTCGATGCGGCCCATGTGCGGCTCGGGTGTGTGGATTTGCAATTGAGCCATAGGCCCCAGTTTGCCGCCGTCACGTCCCGTCAGGGCAATCGTCTTCAGTCCGTTTGTGTTGGCGTACTCCATGGCGCGCAACACGTTGGGGGAATTGCCGCTGCCACTGATGGCGATCACGATGTCTCCCGGTTGCGCGAAGTTCTTCAGTTGTTCCAGCGCCGCATCGTGATAATCCACGTCGTTTGAGTAAGCCGTCAGCGTCGGCATATTGTCATGCAGCGAAAGAATCCTGAATCGCTTCTCGCGCTGAAAACTGGCACCCTTCAGCATGTCGCACACAAAGTGCGACGCGGATGCGGCGCTGCCGCCATTGCCTGTCATGAAGATCGTTCGGCCTTGATCGCGCGCCTCGCGCAGCCATTCAATCGCTTGATCCACCTTCGTCAGGTCGAGTCCATTCAACGTCTCGATTAGCTTTTCACGGTAAGTCTGGGTAAATGTCATTAGGGATAGGTCTCCTCGGCAAGCGCTAGCGCGCCATACAAAACACTGTCGTCGGCCAAAGCCGCTGGCATCACATCGATCCGCGCCCGCGACCACGCCGTGATCTGCCTTCTCAATTCCTTTCGCAGTGGCAAGAACAAAGCGTCGCCCGCCTTGCTGATGCCGCCGCCGATCACAACGCGCATCGGGTTCAGCAGCATGATCGCGGCCTTCAGGCCAAGGCTCAGGTCGACCACATAGCTCTCGACAAACGCCGCGTCCTGCATTAATTCCTTCGCGGGCCGGCCATGATCGCGCTCGAGCCACAAGCCGCAGCACATGCGCTCAAAACATCCAAATGACCCGCATAAGCACTCCGGCCCACCGGGCCGTATCGTCAGGTGTCCCAACTCGCCGGCATACCAATCCGCACCACGGTACACGCCATGCTCAGTAAGAATTCCTCCGCCGATGCCTGTCGAGAGAGTCATGTAAAACAAAGGCCGCAATCCGCGGCCCGCGCCATAGTGTCCCTCACCCAGCGCCCCAACGTTAGCGTCGTTATCCATCACCACAGGTGCGCCGCAGAAACCGCTCACTGTTTCCACCAACGGATTCTCGCTCCAGCCCTCAACGTGTGTAGAGAGCGTCACCTTCTGTTTGCCGAAATCCACAGGCCCGCCAAACCCAATGCCGCAGCGGTCGATCTTGTGATCCCGTCGCCAATGGGCGATGATGCCTTCAATTTGAGCGAGCATCGATCGTGGCCCACCCAACCGGTCTGTTTCACGCGACTCACGCAGCACCATCTCTTCGCCAGCGAACAGTGCCAGCGAGAACTTGGTTCCGCCAATGTCGATGGCCAGTGTGTTCATTGCGCGCCTAACTTCCCAAGCAACTCCGCCTGGGTTGCGGTGCCGGTGCCTCGCTTCATGATGGTCACGCTGCCCACCAGATTGCCCAGTGCGACTGCATCATCAATGCAAGCACCAACTGCAAGAGCCGAAGCCGCACCTGCAGAAAAACTATCGCCTGCGCCACAGATGTCGACCGGGGCGGGGTTCGGTATTGCCGCAACCCTGCGCTTTCCTTTGACATCAATGATGTCTGCGCCTTCCCCACCTGCGGTCACCACTAGTGCCTTCAGCTTCAATGCTTCAAACAGCGCTTCGTAATCGTCTTTGCCCAGCAGCCTCGTTGCCGCTTCGCGGGCCTCATCCTCGTTGGGCTTCAGATAGCAGGATTGAAAATGCTCGGCACGCTTCCGCGAATCCACCCAAACCACCTTATGCGGCGATCGCTTCGCGAAGTCGTTGATCGCACTGCGCAGCATCGAGGTCACGATTCCGCCTTTGGCAGTCTCAGCCTGATCGCAAACCAGAATCGCATCGAAGATGTCGGCAAAGCTCTCGAAGCTCCGCGTGAGCTGTTGGTCGATCGACTCTGGCAGCGGCGCATTGTTGATGAAGTCCACCCTCGGCAGATCTTCAATGCCTGTTTCTGAATTAATGTGCTTCGTGTAGGTGAACGTTTGAATCAGCGGCGACCGCATCACCAGATCCACACCAATGTCCCGGCTGCCCAGCGCGCGAAACAACTCGTCGCCATGGCTATCCTCGCCAATCGCGCCCATCACCGAAACGCGCCCAACTCCCAGATCCGCCAGATTGTTTGCGATGGTTCCGCAAGCGCCTGCCGTGGATTCGAACCGAACCACTCCAATCCTCGGAATGCCAGTCTCGCGCGACACTTCGGCGGTGGCTGGGTCATAGGTACACCAGCGGTCCAGGCAGATGTCTCCCATCACCAGCACGTTCAATCTGCGAAATTGGGCAAGGATCTCGGGTATCGTCACCGCAATTGCCTCCATAAAGCCGGAAGTGTCGCGCGATGGTTTCCGCAAAAGTAAAAGCTCTCGCCCCCATCGGCCACCGTCCGCACCAGAATCGTCTTCTGGGGACGGAAGTAATAACCTGGGTCGGTCTTCGGCAATTCCTTGCGGAAGTCGCCCTCGATCGGGATCAGGTCGAATACCGCCGTGGCGAAGTTCTTGATCTCTTCTCCACGCTGCATTGCCACGTTGCGAGCCATCGCGAGAGCCTTCAAATACACTTCAGGTCCCATGATGGCTGACCCGAAGTTCAGCAACACGCCTTGCTCAAGACGGCGCACCGATTCCGTGAAAATCAGAAAGTCCCGGTAGCTGGTGGCGCCCAGGCTCGCCCCGTCGCAATTGGGATGTTCATGCAGAATGTCGTAGCCAATCCCCACGTGTACTGTCGCTGGCACTCCTCGCTTCCAGGCCGCAGCGAACACGCTTAGGTCGCGATGTGGAAAGTTCGATTCTGCGATCCGGCGTCCAACATGCTCACCCAGGCCATATCCCAGATGAGCAGCCTCCTGCACCCACTGATTCAACTCGCCCGTCTCGTGCCACAACCCGAACTGGCCCTTGCGGATATACCGCGCCACACTCTCTGTTGTTGCCCCGATCCGCACCAACTCGTAATCATGAATCGCCCCCGCGCCGTTAAACGCGATATGGCTGATCCATCCACGGTCGATCATGTCGATGAGATGCCGGTTGACGCCAGCCCGCAGCACGTGCGCGCCCATGATAAGTATCACCGATCGATTCATCGCCTTCGCTGCGCGAATCCGGTCGGCGAGCACCGGCAGATCAGCGTGTTCGAAGCCTGGCGTTTCACTGTCGAGCTCAAGCCAGTTTGAGATTTCAAGGTCGTGCTTCCGCTCTGCCAGCGGAAGCACCCGCAGCGCACTGCGATCGAAGATTGGGTATTTCGATGCCATGTTAGCGGGGAAATAGCGTTGAGCGCAGTCCCTCGAGATGGCTGTAGTTGGCCACGATGAAATCCGCGCCGACGCCAGCCAGGCGCGTCCGCTTCCACTCGTCGATCTCGACGCATTTCGGCTCGTCGCTCGCAACGCCTACGGCCACTCCGCCCGCCTGTTTCACTACTTCGATTTCGACATAACCATCGCCGAAGCCAAGAAATTCCGAGCCCTTGTATTCGCTCGACTCCACAATCTGCTTAACCAACAGCGCCTTCGAGAACTTGCTCAGATCATCGAGCGCCCCAAACACACCGCCATCGAAATAGTCGTACACATCGAGCAGTTTCGCTTCTTCGACCACATTTTCATGGTCGGTGCCACTGGCCAAATAGAGCTTCAGTCCGCGCGATTTCAATTCCTCAAGCAAAGCCCGCGATCCCGGCACCATGTGCGCCTCCGGCGACGTGCGTCCCTGCCGCAAATCCTCCAGCCGGTCTTTGATCACCTCGTGCAGCGCATCGAGGTACATCTTCTTGTAGACTTTTGGGTCTTCGGGTTGTCCACCGCGCAGGCGGATCTGCTCGGCCAACTCCATCATCTGGTAGATCGTTTCCTTGCCTGTTAGCCGGGCCACGAATTCTTCGACGATTTTCTTCAGGTCTGCTGCGGATTCTCCTGTCTTCAAACTGGCGAGAATCTCGACCATCTGTGGCACCATCACATTCACCCATCCAGTACGGATCAGCGAAATCGTCCCATCAAAATCAAAGAGCACTACCCGTGCGTCATTAGCCTGGACGCCGGGTCGTAAAGTTTCAATCATTCCCTTCTATTGTGGCAAACGACGGGCTAAACTCGACACTAGAGTGCTACGTCTGATTTTTCTACTGCTGCTCGCTCTCTCAACCTTTGCCCAACCCCGGCGCATCGTTAGCACCGTACCCGGCCTGACCGAGATTCTCTTCAACCTGGATCTTGGTGACCGTGTTGTTGGCGTAAGCGAGTATTGCCGCTTTCCCGCCGCTGCTCTCGCCAAGCCAAAAGTCGGCTCCTTTCTGCAGCCCAACATCGAAGCTATTGCCGCCCTCAAACCCGACCTGGTTCTCATCATCAAGAACCCGGTCCGCCTCAAGCAGCGGCTAGAGGCCGTTGGCCTGCGTGTCCAGGAACTGGATCTGGAGACAATGCCTGGCATCCTAGCCGCAATCGCTCAGCTTGGCCAGGATACAGCCAGGCAGAAACAAGCCACCGCCCTGCGAAGCAATCTCGAACAACGCCTGGCTGCAGTCAAGTCCAAAGTCAAGCAACGCCAGCGCGTCACTTTTCTGGTCGGCCGTACGCCGCAACGCCTGGAGGGTATGGTCGCGGTTGGCCCAGGCAGCTACCTCGACGAACTCATGCGCGCCGCCGGCGGCGATAACATCTTCGCCGACTCCCCAGCCATGTACCCCAAAGTTTCCATCGAACAACTTCTCGCCCGCGACCCACAGGCGATTTTCGAAATGGGAGACTCCGTTCATGAAGGCATTCCCCAAAATAGATATCGCGAAGATGTTCTCGCAGTCTGGGCTCGTATGCCCTCGCTTCGTGCCGTTCGTGAACGCCGGATCTTCCCTCTCAACGACGATCTTTACGTCGTGCCCGGTCCCCGCTTTGCCGAAGCGGCCGAACGTTTTTTCGAAATGCTCAACGGGGGCCCTGCCCGTTGAAGCCTGTCTATCAGTTGCGCCAGGCTTCGGTCGTCAAAAATGCTCAGCCGCTGCTTGAAAATATCGACCTCGAGCTTTCTGCTGGCGAGCTGGTCGTCATTCTTGGCCCCAACGGTGCGGGCAAGAGCACTCTGCTCCGCGTCCTCGCCGGGCTGGAGCAACTCTCCGCAGGCGCAGCTCTACTCTCTTCAGAACCCATCGCCGCCATCTCTCGCCGCACGATGGCCCGCCAGGTTGCCATGGTAGAACCCACTGTCGCTCTACCCTTCGGATACAGCGTCGAGCAAGTCGTCATGATGGGCCGCGCGCCGCACATGGACGCCTGGTTTGAAGGCTCCGAGGATTGGGCTCAAGTCGAAGCCGCCATGCGCGTCATGGATTGTGAAAACCTTCGCAATCGCGACTTCCGCAATCTCTCGAGCGGCGAGATGCAGCGCGTACTCGTTGCCAGTGCGCTGGCTCAGCAGCCGTGTGTACTATTGCTCGATGAATCTGCAGCCTTCCTTGACGTCCGTCACCAGATGGAACTTTTCGAAGCTCTCCATCGCCTGACTTCGCAGGGCTATCTCGTCGTCGCCGTCACTCATGACTGGAACCTCGCCGCACGTTGGGCCTCCCGCATTGTGCTGCTCAAATCCGGCCGCATCGCTGCCGTTGGCTCACCGACTGAACTTGCCAGCGCACCCCTACTCAACGAAGTCTTTGGTGTTCCTCTCGAAGTGCTCGAAATCAAAGGCCGCCCGCCCATTGTTCTGCAACCAGGTGACCCAGCTCGATGATTCGCTTCTGGCCCGTGCTGTTGCTGAGTTGCGCCGCCGCCCTGCTCGCATTGATCCTTTGCCCTTTGATCGGCCCCACACCGATGGATCTTTCAAAGCTCGCTGAACCGGAGTCTCTCGAATCAAGACTCTTCTGGCTCGCACGGCTTCCGCGCGTCATCCTTGCTCTGCTGGCGGGTGGCGCCCTGGCAAGCGCCGGCGTTCTCTTTCAGGCCCTCATGCGTGACGCTCTCGCCACTCCTGACACACTTGGCGTATCGAGTGGCGCAAGCCTGGGCGCGGTTGTTGCCATCTGCTTCGGCTGGGCTGATTCCGCCCGGCTCGGCGGCCTGTGGGTAGCCTCGCTCCTTGGCGCAGGCCTCGTCCTCTTGATCGTTGTCGCGTTGTCGAGCAGCGGCCGCAACGTCTCCAGTTTCACGCTCCTTCTTGCCGGCATTACGATCAACTCCATGTGCGTTGCCGTCATGTTGTTCCTGCAAAGCGTCACCAGCTTGGGCCGCAGCCTCGCCATCACGCGCTGGCTCATGGGCGGTGTCGATTCGGTCGAATACTCCACTCTCGCCCTGCTTTGCCTTTTCGTGCTGCCCGCTGCCGTTGTCCTGATTTGGCGGTCTAAAGATTGGAACCTGCTCGCCGTGGGCCAATCCTGGGCGTCTGCCAAGGGTCTCGATACCCGGTCCAGTTTGCGTCTCGGCTACGCCGTCGGCTCGATCCTCGCCGGTTCGGTCACCGCAATCACCGGCCCCATCGGCTTTGCCGGCTTAATTGTCCCGCATACTCTGCGCATGCTCATCGGCCCCGATCATCGCCTGCTCCTTCCAGCTTCCTTCCTGATCGGCGGAGCATTCCTCGCCGCTTGCGACACAATCGGCCGCACCATCTTCGCCCCCGCCGAACTTCCTGTCGGTGTCATCACGGCTCTCCTTGGTGGCCCATTTTTCCTCTGGATCCTCACCTCACGGGCTACAATGAAGAATTGACCAACAAACTCGTCCTTGAAAACCTGAAGCACAGGCCCATCCGGACAATTCTGGTCGTCTTCGCGATTGCCATTCAAGTCAACCTCATGCTGACCCTGGTCGGGATGAGCTATGGCATGTTGAACGACTTTCAGAAGCGTAGCCGCGGCGTCGGGGCCGACATTATCGTCCGTCCTCCCAACACCAGCGTTCTCTCTATGAGCGCTCCTTCGATGAAGGAGGCCATGGTCGGCTATCTTCGGGAGCAACCCCACATCAAGAGCGCTCTCGGCACCACCGTCCATGCCATGGAAGGCTTCCTGAATAGCGCCACCGGCATTGACCTCAAACAGTTTCAGGCCTTCAGCGGAGGGTTCACCTACAAGCAGGGCGGCCCTTGGACCAAAAATAATGAGCTCATCGTGGACGAATACTACGCCACCCAGCGCAAACTCAGCGCCGGCTCTACGATCAAACTTCTCAATCGCGATTGGATCGTCTCCGGCGTTGTCGAAACCGGCAAAATGAGCCGCATCTTCATGCCGCTCGATATCCTTCAGGATCTAACCGGCAACACAGGCAAGTACAGCCAGCTCTACCTTCGCGTCGATGATCCCAAGAACGCCGACGCCATTGTCGAACAACTCAAGTCTCTGCCGGCCCTCAAGGAGTTTCCCATCTACTCGATGGAGTCCTTTACCTCGTTGATTAGCATCGACAACGCCCCAGGTCTGCGGCCCTTCCTGAACGTCATCGTCGGCCTCAGCGTCGTCGTAGGCTTCCTGGTAGTTTTTCTCAGTCTCTACACAGCGGTCCTGGAGCGCACCCGCGAAATCGGTATTCTCAAGAGCCTGGGCGCCACGCCAATGTTCATCATCGTCTTGCTGTTCCGCGAGACCATCGCCTTGTCGATCGTCGGCAGCATCGTCGGTGTTCTACTCAGCTACGCAACCCAGTGGCTGATCGCCACTCTCGTTCCGGCCAGCTTGCAAATGCAGATCGTCTATGAGTGGTGGCCCATCTCGATGCTGGTAGCGATCTTCGCGTCGCTTGTGGGTGCACTCTACCCGGGCTTCAAGGCCGCCAAGCAAGACGCCATCGAGGCATTGGCCTATGAGTAAGCCGCCCCTCATCGAGATCCGTGATCTCAAGAAAACCTATCGTCTGGGCGACGTCGATGTGCATGCCCTGCGCGGAGTGAATCTCTCGGTTGCCGACGGCGAGTTCCTCGCCATCGTCGGCCACTCCGGCAGTGGCAAGTCGACCCTGTTCAACATCCTCGGTGGTCTGACGCCAGCCACCAGCGGCACTATCCATCTTGGGGGCGAAGATCTCCTCGCCATGAGCGATAGCGATCGCACCCGAATGCGTCGCGGTACCGTTGGCTTTGTATTCCAGAAATACAATCTGTTGCCCACACTCAACGCCCAAGACAACATTGCGCTCGCCCAGGAACTCGCCGGTCGAAACAACATGAACGAGCCCTGGTTCAAGGAGATCCTCGAATCTCTCGGCCTCGCTCATCGCCTCACTCATAAGCCCCGTGCCATGAGTGGCGGCGAACAGCAGCGTGTTGCCATCGCGCGCGCCCTGATCAACCGCCCCAAGATCCTGCTTGCCGACGAACCCACTGGCAATCTGGATACGGAAAACTCGGTTGCAGTCTTGGACATCCTGCGCAAACTCAACAAGCAATACGGCCAGACGATTCTGATGATCACCCACAACCCCGAAGCCGCCGACTTCGCCGACCGCAAGGTCCGCATGAAGGACGGTCACGTTCTCGAGCCTGCCGGAGACATCATCGAAGGGTAGATCCCATGCCCTTCGCAATGAATCAAGCTTAGAGCTCAATACCCCGAACGCAAGCGGCGACATAAAGTTGGTTCAGTGCCTGCTCAAGAACCTGCAAGGCCCTCAAGCAGCTCAAATAGCAGTCGATTTCTCGGTCGGGCTCATCACCACTCGTTGGACCAAACGCTTTCAGGAAGATTGCAAGAAAGTCGGCGCCAACGCGCTCGTAGACCGCCGGATCGATCGCGCATTCGGCCAGACTGCCTCTGTCTCGAAGTCTATTTACACGATTCTGCTTTTCAATCACGCACGCCACGATAAGAACCCGTCTGCCTATGCGTGCCTGCTCCAAAGCGTTCCGCTCAACGCAAACCTCAAATCGAATCTCAACAATCCCAAACCAAAGACCATCCGCCGTGACGTGGTGATACAGCGGATCCCGCCAAGGATGTTTCGTCTGCTGTGGAGACGGCACTAACGATGACATGCGAGTGACCGGCAAGCTTACCTTCCCAGCTGGCGTCCCAGTCCACGATCACGCTCTTTAGAGTTCTCCGCGACAAGAACCCGCCTGCCTATGCGTGCCTGCTCCAAAGCGTGATGCTTAACGCAAACCCCGAATCGAATCCCTACAACCCAAGCCCAAGAACATCAACCTTGTAATGGTTCATGGCTCTACCCGGCCTGCGGCGAGTCACCAGCACGGTGACTCTCTCAACCGGCGTGCCGATGACTCCCATCCCGCTGCCCGTCTAGTTCTTTACGCTGATTTCCTTGAAGATCACCTTCGATTGGCCATCGTGATTCTGGATGCCAAAATAGCCGGAATCCGGCCTCGGCCCCCGCACCGGCTCATACCACATCTTCCGCTCTGGCACCGCCTGCCCTTCGACAAACTCATTCACCTTCTTGCCGTTCAGAAACACAATCGTCTTCTTGCCCTTTAACTGGATATCCATTGTGTTCCACTCCCCATTCGGATTCTGCTTCCACTCCCCACCCACCTTCGATAGAGAGTAGATTGCCCCCGTCTTGTGCCAATCGTCACCAGCGGAATCGATCTGTACTTCGTACCCGTTATGCACTCCATACCAGGGATCGGTCGGAGCCTTCGGCATCCGGATGTACACGCCAGAGTTCGCCCTCTCGCTCGCCGTTTTGAACACGACCCGCAGCGTCGTATTCGCTAAAGGCTTTTCCTTGTAGTACAGCAATCCCATGCCGCCTTTGGTCACAAGAAAGCCATCTTCCACTTCAAAGGATCCGGGCCCGGTCATCTGCCAGCCACTCGTATCCTTCCCATTGAATAACTGCTTCCAGGAAGCCGCCGGCAGAATCGCCGCCATCAGGATCAGGGTCAGAACAATTCGCTGCATCGATTCGAGTGTATCAAGCGCGACGCAAATCCTTGAGGATCGCCGCCCACCCGTCGTAGCTGTCGTGCTCAAGCTGAAACGCCGCATCCAGCCGGTCCCCCGCTTTCCATCCAAACCACTCCGCCGGCACGCTCCAGCCCTTCAGGTTCAACATCCGCCCCTGCTGCCTGACTGTCAGCTTCACATGCTTACCCTTCATCACCAGCGGCGGAGCCACCACTTCAACTCCCAGCAATGCAAACACCGGAGCCTGGTTCCCATATCCAAATGGAGCCATCCGCAGCACCTGCTCATACAGTCCCAGATCCACTTCCGGCACGGTCACCGTCTCGTCAATTTCAATCCGCGGCCGCCGTGTCTCTTCATCGAGTCGCGATGCTGCGTAGGCTGCAAATGCCTCGCCAAACTCCTCGACCCGTTCTCGCTTCAACGTCACCCCCGCCGCCTGTTCATGCCCGCCAAACTGCTCAAACAACTCCCGCATCGATTCGAGCGCATCCAGAAGATGAAACCCCGCAATCGACCGGCCCGAACCCTTCACTAACTCCACGCCGTCCTTCTCATTGCGTGTCAGCACAAACGTCGGCTTGCGGTGCCGCTCCGCTACCCGGCCCGCCACGATTCCCGCCACGCCGAGATGCCAGTCCTCTCCCAACAACACCAGCCCGGTCCGCCCTCCCCAGATCTCATCCCCATCCAGCATCCGGTCGATGGCTTCTCGCATCTCCCTCTCGGTCTCCTGCCGTTCCCGGTTCAGTTCATCGAGTGTCGCGGCGATCCGCCTCGCTGTGCCTTCATCCTGGGTGAAGAACAATTCGAGCACTTCTGACGCGCTCGACATCCGGCCCGCCGCATTGATCCGTGGGCCGATCTGAAATCCAACTTGCCGCGACGTTGGCGCCACTCCGGGCTTGATCCCGGACACATCGAGTAGTGCCCGCAGCCCCGGGTTCTTCACCTCGGCCATACCTTCGAGCCCCAGTTTTACAATGACCCGGTTTTCGCCCGCCAAGGGAACAATATCGGCCACCGTCGCCAGCGCGGCCATTTTCAGTAGCGACTCAACCAATCGCCGCTGCCTCGTCGCCGGCATTGCTGAGGCGGCCAGCAAGCCCTGCGCCAGCTTGAACGCCACCCCCGCCCCGCACAAGTATTTGTTCGGATATTCACACCTGGGTTGATTGGGGTTCAATACAGCCACCGCTGGCGGGATCTCTTCTTCGGGCAAGTGGTGATCGGTGACGATCGTGTCGATTCCCAACTGGGTTGCCTTCCCCACCAACTCGCCGGCCCGGATTCCCGTATCCACGCTGATGATCAGCCGGATCCCCGCCGCTGCCGCTTCTTCGATCCGGTCCAGCTTCATGCCATAACCATCCAGAATCCGGTGCGGCACAAACGCTTCCGCATCGGCTCCCAGCAGGTCCAGAACTGTTTTCAGGATGACGATCGCACTGGTCCCGTCGACGTCGTAGTCGCCATAGAGCAGGATCTTTTCGCGGTTCACGATGGCCCGCTCCACTCGCTCAACGGCCGCCTTTAGCCCCAATAGCGCTTCGGGCGGATGCAGGCTTTCGAGCTTCGGGTCGAGGAACTCTTCAAACGCTGCGGCGCCGGTAAATCCTCGCCGCACCAGTACCTTCGCCACTGCCGACGATACACCATATGTTGAAGCCAACTGCCCAGCTAGCGCTTTTTGCTCGCTCGACGCTTCCGCCAGGACCCATTTGGGGCTCAGTGCCATCACAGCCCCCCGCTAGTTATTCGAATAGAAATTCCCCATCGGCGGATTGCCTTCGTCTTCTTCCGCCGAGCCCTTTGCAAAGGACATGCTCGACATCTCGAGTTCTTCCATCAATTCCGCCAGGGTTTCATACCAGGGAGATTCGAGGTCGTACCAATAGAACATTCCTTCGCTGGCGAAGCCGATGCCCAAACGGCTGGTAAATCCGATGTACGCCCTCAGATCGCCGATCTCCCTCGCATACTCGCGGTATTCGTCCGGCTCCAGCACTGCCAGTTCCAGGGCGTCCTCAACCGCTGCCATCATTTCTTCCGTCAGTTCCTGCACGAAGTACAAGAGCATCCTCGCGCCGTTGGTCTTCGCCGCCGTCACAAACTTCTTGTAGTCCGGAACCCGATCCGAGTCCCACCACACCGATCGGTCCGTCGGCCACATGTCCGGCTCGACGTGATAAACCGCCAGCCCTTCCCGTCGAAGGTACTCGAGAATTTCGTCCTTTACGATTTCCGGATTTGGTTTTGGTCCTGATGCCATTGGCTTCTATGCTCCCCGCTAGCGCGGCGGCGAAGACCAGGAGTCCTGGTAAGTGGAACGGGAAATCCACCATCGCATGCAACGCACTCACGAGAATACCCCAAGACGGATCGAAGTGGATCGTTTTTCGCATCCACCACAAGAACATTCCAATCAAAACGGCTCCTGCTGCGATGCCATACTCCACGAGCCATTCGAGCCAATCCGAATGCGCCGCGTTCACAAACTGCCCGTTGTCGAATCTGGCAAATTCGGGATACACCCGCGGAAATTGCCCTGCTCCCCATCCCGCTATCGGCCGCGCCCACAGCATGTCGATTCCCGAACGCCAGATTTCAAGCCGGTGATCTCCTTCGAACGGTTTGGCGATCCGGTCCCAGCCCGCCGTCACCAGAAACAGACTTGCCGCCACTCCAATCGCCGGAGCAATGGCCCAGGCACGTTGTTTGCCCGTGACCATCAACCACAGCGCACAGACTTCTACCAGCAGCAGCACTGCTCCCGCTCGTGAGCCACCGGCCAATGCGGTGAGCAGCATCACCAGTCCCGCGGCCAGATACAAAGGCTCCCGCTTGCGGCGGAACTGATACACCAGCAGCGGCAGGCTCAACTCGCAAAACACCGCATAGTGATTCCGGTTGTGAAACGGCAGGAAGGCCGGCTGCCAACCCGGCTGCCACAGCGAATAGGCAAAGCTCAATCCGCCAACTACGCCCACCGTCCCGCATACTACTGCCAGATCCCGCATTCTTGCACGCAGCAGTCCAAACATGATTCCCCCCACTGCCCAGTCCAATCCCGCGTATTCCGCCCACGCAATCGCTCCCAATGCAAAACCGAGCGCGTATGGCAGGCGCTTTCCGGCACTACTCGCGGCAACTCCGCACCACAAGAACATCAACGCCCTGACAACCAGCCAGCAAGCGCCGGTCCGATCCGCGACACTCAACAGGGCAAGCGACAAGAGAATGCACCCGGAAATGCGCAGCTTCATTCGAAATGGACTTCCTTCAATTGAAAGCGCCGTTCGCCCCCCGCCGGAACTACCAGGGCCACCCTTTGAAATCGATCCCCCAGCTCCTCCAACTTCCAGTACAACTCCGCGGTTTCGCCCGTCCAAATGGGTTGCACGCGCGACACCTTGCCCCGCTTGGGCCGGATCAGCAGGCTCAGTACTTCAAGTTCCCGTTGCCTCTCGGCCAGCTTCACTGCAATCTCTCCAGGTCGCCAATCGAGCCGCACCAGCGGATCCTCACTCAACCGCCAGTCAAAGCCCAGCGAACTGGGCCGCATCTGCAGCCGAGCATTGTAGACCCCCTCCGTGCCGTATTCGGCGTGGAGCGTGGCAAACAGCTGTGAGGATTGTTCCCGCCGCCCCTGCCAGAAAAGAACTTCACTCAATTCAAGCCGGTGCCGGTTCGCTGGCGTCGAACGCTCGAGCTTCGTTTCGTAGGTCAACGCCTCGTCGTACCGTTTCTGTCCAATCAGAAATCGAAAGTAGTCCGTCCGGCGCTGGCCGCTCAGGATTCGATCTGCCATGCCAACGTCGGGCAGTTGCGCGTAGACCCCATCGGCATCGCGTCGACTGTAGATCAGCGCCCCTTGAGCCAATTGCTCCACCCGACCCACCTCACCCCATCTCGAGGCTTGAGTCAACCCGGCCATATAGCTCTTGAACGAGCGGTGATACCGGATCGCCTGATCCGTCAACGCCCGCGCTTCTTCTCGTCTGCCGCGAAACTCCTCGAGAATCGCGAGCCGCGACAATGCCGCGAGGCTTCTTTCATTGGCCTGTAAAGCCCGCCGCAGGTGCTGCTCTTCCTTGTCGGTTTCCAGGTCTGCCAGCGCCAACCAATACCCAGCGGTCGGCACGCTCAGCCTCTCAGCCAAAGGAATGGCCCGCTCTAACGATTCAATTGAAGATTTGTTCGAACCCTGCCAACAAACCCAGGCAGCACTGGAGGAGTATGCGGCCCCCATCAACCCAAGGAGCCAGCATAGAAGTACAGGGAGCCGATCCAGCCCCATCTGGACTAACCATCGACGCAGGCGAACAAAAAGAGTAGGGGAAAATTAAAAACATTTTTTTCTCTAATTCCACCTCCCCTCACCGATAAGCTCAGCAGGACAAATACTGTGCAAAACCAAATCTGCCTGATCTCATTGCTCTGCTTCTCGAGCCTTCTTTCTGCCGCCAGCAACCCGGCGGTAGCTTAGTCCTCTGGTGTCATGCGCATCAATGGCGCTGATCACAGCGGTTCGGCCAATCTCCCGGCCGGCTCAAAACTAGAAACTCTTCAGTCGGCAGGTCACCTCTATCTGCCGGATGGCGGTCGGCTGCGCCTTGCCGCCGCAACCCAACTGAGCCTGCAACCGGGCAACCTGCATCTGGATCGTGGCGCGGCCCGCGTCGATTCCATCGCCGCCTCCAAGCCGCAACTCAATCTCAAGGCTGGCGAACTCAATATCTCCACCCGCGGTGCCACCATCGAACGGCCCCAATTCAGCCGCATCCTCGTCACTTCTGCTGCAGACACAACGGAAGTTCGTAACGGCGCTGGCACTCTTGTCGCCTTGGTTCGCCCGGGCCAGACTCTCGCCTTCTCCATGGGCAGTTCCCAATCGCCGTCGGCTCAGGCCAAAGTCACTGGCTGCGTCACCGTCGAAAACGGTCGCTACTTCATTACGGACGAAGTCACAAATATCAAAACCGAAATCGAAGGTGGCCAACCTTCCAAATTCAAGGGCAAGCGTGTCGCCGCCACTGGCGATCCCGCTGCCTCAGGCCCCGCAAAAATCTCGGTGACTGAATACAAAGAACTCAACTCCAAGTGCAGTCTCGCGCCAGCCGTAATCGGCGGTGCTGGCTCAACCCCCGCCGCTGGCACTGGCTCTGGTACAACCGCAACAACCGCCACTACCGCCACAGCCGCCGGTCTTTCGAAGTCGACCATCATCCTGATCAGCGTCGCATCTATCGCCGCTGGTGGCGCTAGCCTCGCCCTCGTCGCCTCCGGCGAAGAGAACATCAGTCAGTAAACGGCGGCCGATTTCCCATGGCACCCTCAAGAGTCAACAAGTACTCTTTACGCCACAATCCGCCACCATATCCTGTGAGATCCCCGTTCGCCCCAATCACCCGGTGGCAGGGGATCATCACTCCAATTGGGTTTCGCCCATTCGCTAAACCCACTGCTCGCACTGCTTTCTCATTGCCGAACCGGGAGGCCAACTCACGATAAGTGAGCGTCTCCCCGTACGGAATCTCCCCCAACAACCGCCAAATCTCCCGCTGAAACTCAGTCCCTTGCGGCCGTAACGGCAAATCAAAACTCTGCCGCCACTTCCCAAAATATTCATGCAACTGCCGCTCCGCATCCAGCAGTAATGCATGCGGCTCCTCAATCGCCCCGCTACGATCCCGCAAATAGCGCTCCTCCTCAAAGGCGACCTCAGTCACCGCCTCCCCATCACACGTCAGAGTGAGCCGCCCCAAAGGCGATTCTGTATGCCAAACGTAAATCATGACAACGACCTCCAAAGCAAAAACACAGCATAAGCCCTCAAAGGCCTCCATGCCTGACTCTTCGCTTCCGCTTCCCGTGCCGCCTTCACCGGTCCCAAGCCAGAAATCCCCAGAGCCTTCTGCACTCCCAAATCTCCGGCAGGAAAAGCGTCCCGATCCGCACTTCCTCTCATCCGTAGATAGCTCTCCGTCCACGGCCCAATGCCAGGCAACTCAATCAACCGTCCCCTCTCCCCTTCAGGCAACGCCGACCACAAGGCAAAGTGATGCAGCGTTTCCGCCCTCTTTCGGGTCAAGCCGATCGAAGCCAACTCCTCCACTTCTACCCCAGCGAGTTCTTGGGCTAAGGGAAACACTCTATCCACTCTAGGGAAAGGGCTAGTGGTTTGTCGTCCAAACTTCGCCACAAGTCGACCAGCCAATGTATGCGCCGCCTTCACAGAAACCTGCTGCCCCAGAATCGCCCGCACCCCCATTTCAAATCCATCCCAGGCTCCAGGCAGTCGAATCCCAGGCCACCGCTCCAGCAATGGTCCAATTACAGGATCAGCTGAAAAACGCTTCTGAATCTCATCCTCCGGGGCATCCACATCCAACACCCGCCTTGCCAATTCCCCTTTCGGCACGCCGCCCCAAGTCCGAACCACCAACTCCCCGTCATAGCGAACCTCCAGATGGCCCACTTGCGCACCTTGCCTGAAGCTTCTCTGTAACAACCCTTCTTCAATCGCCTCGACCCCGGGGATCGCCCTGGTGGCAAAGAAGCTTAGAAGGCCCTCCCAGTCGAAAGGACGGCGAACCTGGAGCCTCTCAACACTTGCGCTCATAAATAGCTATAATACTCCTATGAGTGGTTTACACTCGCATTCCTGCGCTGCAGTTTGATTTTCTGCTGTAGCCCTTGATACCCACAACCCGGCGCGCTTGAGTTGATGCCCAGTAGCCTCCCCCTGGCGACGCCAACGTCGGTCTCAAATCTTGAGGCCGGAGTACCATCGCAAGGAGTGATTTTCGAATCATGAGTTTTTCCAAGTCGAGCCACTTGCTCGCAATCGTTGGCTTAATGGCTGGCCCGTTCGTCGCTACTTCTCCCGCCCCTATCGGAGTACTGGCCCCCGAAAAGCAGGACCCCCGTACGGTTCGCCTCGAGCGCTTTTTCGAAGAGAAGCAATGCCCCGTCAAGCCTCTGGCGCGCGATTTCGTCGAAGCCGCCGACCGTCACAATCTCGATTGGCGCCTGCTCCCCAGCATCGCCTTCGTCGAAAGCACGGGCGGCAAGGTCTATCACAACAACAACGTATTCGGCTGGCAGAATGGCGACCACCGCTTCCGTAGCGTTCGTGAGAGCATCCACGTTGTCGCCGAGCGCCTGGCCAATTCCCACTACTACCGCAACAAGCCGATCGACAAGGTCCTCACAACCTACAACCCCATCCCCGACTATCGCGAGCGCGTCCAGAACGTCATGGAAGACCTCGGCCCTGCCCACGCCACCCGTCCCCTCCACTTGTCCTACCGCAACTAACCCTTTACTTGCCGGATCACCATCTGTACCGCGCCTTGGATCACCAGATCCGAGCGCGGTATCAATTGGGGATACGCCGCATTCTCCGCCTTCAGATACCATCGCCCCTTCACCTGAACCAGCCGCTTCAGGGTCGATTCCCCGTCGATCAGCGCAGCTACAATCTGCCCCGCCTTCGGGCTCGGCGTCGGCTGCAGCACCACGATATCCCCATCGAGGATCGCCGCATCCTTCATCGATTCCCCCCTCACCCGCAACGCATAACAACCCCGCTGCGGCTTAAACCCCAACGTTTCCAGATCCACCTGTACACACCCTTCACTGCGTGACTCCCCAAGGTTCTGCGGCACCCCTGCCGGGATCGCCCCATACAGCGGAATCGACGCCACCGCCGCATCCCCCACCACCTCCACCTGCCTCGACCCGCGCGCAGCACGCCGGATCACTCCCTTTGCCTCCAGCGCCGCCAGATGGCTCGCCACCCCATTCGGACTCTTGATCCCAAACGACCGCTGCATCTCCGGGATCGACGGCGAACAACCCTGCTCCCGTCGAAACTCCGTAATGAAATCCAAAATCTCTTGTTGTCGTGCGGTCAGTTCCATACTGTAACGATTTACAGTATAGCGCCTACCGCTTCCCCCAATCCATCATCCATCCCGCCCCGGGCACAATCGGAAACAGCCGCACCAGCGACACATTCGCCCGCCCGTTCGCTGCATTAAACCCGTTGTAGCTATCAAACGCCCGGTTGTTCGTATTGAACAAATTCATCACTTCAAAGAACAGCACCCCCCGCCACTTCTTCCTCTCAAACTGTTTGTTCAAGCGGAAGTCCGCTCTGCTGAAATCCGGCAACCGCGCCGTATTCCGCGTCCGCGAAACGAAATACTGCCCATTGCGTTCCTCAAAGAACCCCGCAATCGGGAAGTTCGACCCATAGCTATAGCGCACGCTCAGATTCACCGTCGCCGACACACGGTAACTCGCATACCCATTCACCGTATGCCTCTGATCGGTGTCCGCATCATATTGTGCCCCGGTCACTCCATCCCGCATCCGCGCTCGCGACCACCCATACGACGCCCATCCATTCCATCGATTCGCGCTTCGCCTCTGCAGAAACACCTCAAAACCCCGCGCCGCCCCCCGCAACGAATTCTCCAGCCGTGCCACCGCCGGCGGCACAAACAACCGGCCATCAGCCAGCCTCCGCACATCGGCCAGCGGCTGCGCAATCAGATCCCGGTCCGCCCGATAATAACCTTCAACGCGCAACCGCAACGTCGGCGTCAGCGCCTGCTCAATCCCGCTGATCGCATGAATCGATCGTGACGGCAGCAACCCGCCATTCCCAATATTCCCAATCGTCAACGCGCTCAACGGCGCATACTGCGCCGCCATGCTCCACGCGTTGATCCACTGCGTGCTCTGTCCCAGCCTCACCCGCAGGCTCGCATGCGGCGAAGCCACCATCGGCTGCCGCGTCGTCGACTCATCCAGCCGCACGCCCACTGTCCCGGAGACGATCCCCTTCACAAACCCCTGCTCCAAATAACCACCCGCCCTCAGCGCCGTCCCTCCCCATCCATCTCGCCGCCGTAGCGACAGCGGGTTAAAGATATATCGCGCCTCAAACCCCGTATCGCCCATCCTTCGAAACGACGTCCCCGCCCGCAGCCGTCCCCACGCCACATTCGTATTCGCAATCCATTCCCGGTACGATCCATCCGACAACGGCAACTGCAGCACATTCCGGTTCGCGCTCCGCTCCCGCAACCACGCCACCTTATTGGTCACCATCAACCCGTCCCGCGGTGTCCAACGATGCCCCAATTGTAGGTTCGACAAGTGATAGCTCCCATGCAAAATCGCATTCACCCCCAGCGTCGATCGCGCCGCCGTTCGATCCAGGCTCGATTCCCCATCGAACAACGAAAGCGTCACATGCTGCCGCCGCGTCAAATCGTAGCCCGCCTTTGCCTGCACATCAAAGAACCCGAACGCCAGCGTATCGATCGCATTCGCCTTCTGCAGCAAGTACTGCAAATAGCTCTTCCGCACGCTCACCAACCAGGTCCCCTTCTTCCAGGGCCCTTCGGCGATTGCACTGGTTGCCGCCACGCCCGCATTCACGCGCCAGGCCACCCCCTTATCGCTCCCCTCGCGTACCGTCATATCGAGCACGGCCGCATTGCGGTCCATGTAATTCACGGGCGGCGCGCCCGCATGCAGCGTTACCGACTCAACCACATCCGTGTTCAACATCGACAACGACCCGTTCGATTGCTGCCCCTGCGTCGAGTGCAGCGGATTGTTCATCAGCACGCCATCGATCAGGATCCCCACGCGACTAAAGCTCGCGCCCCGCACCGCAAAGCTCGCCGTAAAGTCATTCGTCGCCGCCACACCCGGCAAACCCTGCACCGCACGCAACGGATCATTCGCAATCACCCCCGCCAGATTCCGCAACTCCGACGAACTCAGCGTCCTCTCGGAGGCGCTCGCCGCCACCTGCGCCTCAAACGCCCCCTCCTTCACCTCCACGCTTTCCTTGCGCGTCATCCCGTCCGGCGTCAGCGCCACTTCATACTCGGCCGTCGGATCTCCCACCTTCACCACCAGTGTTCGATAACCCACCAGCGAAACGCGCAACTCTCCCGCTGCGCCTTCGACCACAAAGCGCCCGTCGCCACCGCTCACCGCCGTAGCCTCACCCGATGTAATCCGCGCCTTGCTCAGCGCCTCGCCCGTCGTGGCGTCCCGCACCACTCCGCGCAGCCCAACCTGTGCGCTACTTACGCTGCCCAGCGCGAGCAGGAGGAGCACCAGCTTCGTTAAATGGAGGCGGCAGGAAGTCATAGTCTCTAACCATCTTCTCCTGTAACGCCACCTTCAGCTCTTCTTCGACCTGCGAATATTCCGGTAACCCCGCCACATTGTTCAGCTCGCTCGGATCTTTGTCGAGATCGAACAACTCAACAACGGGCCGCGGCCTCGTAAAGTAAGCTTTATCGATCGCCGCTGGCAGCTTGCCTGCCTGATGTGCCGCCACCATTTCCTTCCAGCCCGCATCATTCGCACTGTCCACCGGCGAATACTCCTGATACGGCGTATAGTTCCAAATCAACTTGTGCGAACCCGACCTCGCACACCGGCTCAAATCAAACGTCGAAGCCTTCGTCTGCGCCGTGTAGTTCGAATTCCCATGCGGCAGCCGCGCCGCGAAGATATGCTTGCGCGGCTGATAGCTCGCGCTCCCCGTGAGCAGTGGCAAGAAACTCTTGCCCGACATCTCACGCGTCCCGCGCAACCCCGCCGCCTCGAGAAACGTCGGCGTCACATCTTCACCCGATAACAAGTTCGACGATGTGCTCCCTGGCTTGATCTTCCCAGGCCACCGCGCCACACACGGCACATTCAACCCCGGATCATACAGCGATCCCTTCCCATGCGGAAACGCGTGGCCGTTATCTCCCATGAAAATCACCAGCGTGTTCTCCGCGAGGCCCCTCTTCTCAAGCACTCCCAACACCATCCCCAACTCATCATCGGCCCGCGCGATCTCGTCGTAATAGCGCGCCAGGTCATCGCGCATCCCCGGCAGATCCGGCAGGTGCGCCGGCAGCGGAATCTTCGCCGGGTCATGCGGCTTCGGGATCGCGTTGCGGTCCCACACATGATGCGGGTCAGAGAAATTCACCCAGAAGAAAAACGGCTTTTTCCCCGCCTTGTCGAGAAATTCATTCATCACCACCGGCGTCTGCTCACGCCCACCACCGACGTGCAGAAAGTCGATGCGCTTCGCCCACGTCCGCATCTCGGCTTCGTCATAGATCCGCTGCGTCAGCGGCGACGGCGTCAGCACCCCATCCAGATGGTAGTAACGCCGGCACACGCCCGTATAGTAATTCTTCGGCCGCAACAACTCGGGCAACGTCTTCACCTCCGGCGGCATCGGCGTCGCAAACCGCCCCATCCGGTTCGCCACCGGGCTCTTGCCTGTCATCAACGCCGACCGCGACGGCACACACTGTGGCGCAGCCGTAAACATGCGATCCATCTTCATCCCATCGGCCGCCATCTTGTTCATCACCGGCGTCTGAATCACCGGGTTCCCAAAACACCCCACATGATCCCGCGTGTGATCATCGCTCAAGATCAACAACAGATTTGGCTGCTTCTGCTGCGCCCCCCGCAAAAACGCCGGTGCCGCCAGCCCATCCAAAACATCGCGTCTTCTCATAGCAGCATTATATAAACATGGCCATGCCCAGCCTCTTCGACGCGCCCGTCTCTCCCATCCGCGCCCGTCTCCAGACCAAGCTTGCATCTCTCGCCGCCCAGCAGATCTACCTGGGCACCAGCTCCTGGAAGTACGAAGGCTGGCTCGGCCAAATCTTCACAGAAGACCGCTACATCACCCGCGGCAAGTTCTCCCGCAAGATGTTCGAAGAGCAATGCATCGCCGAATACGCCGAGGTCTTCCCCATCGTCTGCGGCGACTTCGCCTTCTATCAATTCCCTACTCAATCCTTCTGGGAAAAACTCTTCACCACCGCGCCGCCAAAACTGAGATGGGCCTTCAAAGTTCCCGAGGAGATCACCGTCAAACAATGGCCGGGCCACGCCCGCTACGGCGCTCGCGCGGGTCTCGAAAACGAGAACTTCCTCAACGCCGATCTCTTCAAGGGCGCGTTCCTGAACCCACTCACTCCTTACAAAGACCGCATCAGCACCATGATCTTCGAGTTCGGCACCATCTCGAAGAAGACCATGCCCAACCTCGACGCCTTCCTCTCTCAAGTCAACAAGTTCCTCAGCGAACTCCCCGATAACTGGCGCTACTCGATCGAAATCCGCAACCCTGAATTCCTCGAACCCGACTACTTCTCCTGCCTCCGCAGCTACAACGTCGCCCACGTCCTCAACGCCTGGACGCGCATGCCCGAGCTCGGCATCCAACTTCAAATGGACGACATCTTCACCGCCGACTTCACCGTCGTCAGAGCCCTCCTCAAGTACGGCCGCACCTACGAATCCGCCGTCAAGTCCTTCGAGCCCTACAAGTCTGTGCAAGAAGAAAACCCCGCCGCCCGCGACGCCCTCAAAGCGATCCTCGCCCGCGCACAGCGAATCAAGCAGCCCGCCTTCGTCTTCGTCAATAACCGCCTCGAAGGTAACGCTCCCGGCACCATCGACGCCGTCACCGAACTCATCTAGCCCAACACGGTTGTGCGCATCTCGCCCTTGCCCCACACCGTTTGCCGCCCCACGCCAGTCCAAAATCCTGCCTCCAGAAACGGCAGAAACTCCCCTAGCTCGCCCTCATAAACAACTTCTCCCACCACGCCTCCAATCGCATGCCGCTGCCCCGTGCTGCGGCTCACACGCTTCACATCCACATCCCGCAACCGCGATTCAACCACTCGCACCGCCCGTGCCCTCTCGCCTATCTCTCGATAGTCAATCTCGAGCGGCCCCTCACCATACAAAGTCCGCAAAGCACTCACCCGGTCGCGCAACCGCGCGAACAACACTCCAAACTCCACACCCTCTCCGCCCTTCAACTCCGTCGGCGTCAAGAACTCCACACGCACCCGCGTCACGCGAACCAGCTGTAGCCTCAAATCCAACACCACCCGCTCTCCCACGCCCCACTCCTTGTCGAAAACATGCACGACAAATGGAACCTCATCGCCCGCCCCAAACGATCTCCCCGCCAATCCCCGTGTCCGCAACACGAACGGCCTTGGTGGATCCTTCAGCCCGCTCGGCCCCGTCTCCCGATGCGAGGGCGCGAACAACCTCTCATACAACGGACCTCCATAGAGACTCTTCCCCCACATCCCCCTCACCCAGTTCGCCGCATCATGCTCCCCAAATGAAATCGGGCTCTTCGTTTGAAGCCGAAGCTCGCAAACGAACAGCCCGAAGTAGAGAGAGCTCATCTTAGAAAATAAACTTGGCGCCCAACTGGATCTTACGCGAACCGCTGATCACACCATCACGAATGCGTCCAAATGTTGTCGCCGCCAGATTCGTGGTTGGGAATCCAAATGTCGGCGTGTTCGTCAGGTTCGTCATATCGGCGCGCACCTCCAGCTTAAAGCGCTCGGTCAGTTCCACGCGCTTCAAAAACGAGGCATCCATATTGAACGATCCCGGCCCATAGAACCGGTTCCGGTTCGAGCTGCCATTCGAACCCGCTGCCGGGTTCGAGAACGCCGCCACTTGCTCAGGCGAGAAGTACCACTTCAAACCATCAGGCCGCTGCGACACCGTTCCAGCTCCGTCGCACTTTTCGCAATTTGCCGTCGCGCCCACCACGTTGCTGAACGAGTTGAATCCCGAGAACACGGTGAACGGCCGTCCGCTCGAGATCGTCATCAAACCCGCCACCTGCCACTCGCCGATCAGCGCATGCATTGCCCTGCCGGCATTGCTTCCAAACCGCCGGCCCTTGCCGAACGGCAGCTCGTAGACCCAGTAGCTCTGGATCGCATGCCGCCGGTCAAAGTCGCTCGGCGCATAATTACCGCGCCGGTCGTTGATATCGAATGGAGTCGACGACGCTCCCTGGCCTACGCCTGTGCCTACCACCGTGAACGCCGGGTCAAAGCTTCGCGTATCGAGTGACTTCGACCACGAGTAGCTCAGCTGCGCTGTCAGTCCTCTCGACATCCGCCGCTCCACCTGCATCTGCAGCGAGTGGAACGTCGAAAAGTCATTCGAATCGATCACATTCAGGCCGCCGGCAAACTGCGTATAGGGGATGAAGAATGTCGATCCCAGGCCAGCCGCCTGAGTGATCGGCACCCCGCCCACCAGCCGCCGCGACAAGTCTTGTGCAATTGTCGCTACCGAGTTGCCGCGAATATCGGCCGCATACTGCGTCCGCATAAACTGGCTCCCCGTCACCGTTGCGCCGCGCCGCGGATCCACCGAGAAGATCTGGTTGATCAGCGGGCTGTCTCCGCCGGCCGCAGCCACGTTATAGGCATCGAGGAATCCGTTGCGCCGGATATCCACCTGATTGGCGTTATAGCCGCCATAAAGATTGTGCGCCCGGCGTCCAAGGTAATTCACCTCGAATACGGTGTTCTTGGCCACCTGCTGCTGCACGCCAAAGCTCCACATGTGGGTTGTCGGCGTCTCCAGGTTCGGGTCGACCACCGTGATGCTTTGTGCGCCAAACGCGGGCGGTTGGGCCAGCGCAGCCGGCGACACCGTCGGCGCAGCGATATTCTGCAGATTACGCAACCGTCCACCCGCCTGCCCAAACGCTTCGTTCGTCACGCCCTGCACTTGTCCCGGCAAATTCTGGAAAACACTCGAGCTCAGCACGAACGTATTCAACCGGTCATAGGCAATGCGATAGTTCGAACGGATCGAAGTCTTACCCTTGCCAAACGGATCCCACGCGAATCCCACACTCGGTGCCCAGTTATTCCGGTCGCTGCGGAACAGCTTGCCCACTCCCCAACGTGCCACGTTGGTCGCTGGCCCGCCCGCCACCAGGTTCTGGTCAGGACGGCGAATCCGTCCGGACGGATCGGAGCCCGGAGTCATCTTGAATTCCAGCCGCAACCCAAGATCGATCGTCAGCTTCTTCGACACCTTCCACGTGTCTTGCACAAAGAAGTCGTACTCGTTAAACAGCGCTTTGAAGTTATAAGGCTGGGCCACAAACCGGTCTCCAGCCGACGAGAATCCGCGGCTGATCGAACCCACCCGGCCCAGCAAATAGTTGATGCTCGACTCGAGAATCGGCCGGTCGTTCGCCTGCTGCATATCGGCAGGCAACCCAAACGTCGTCGGATTCACCGAATTCGTGATCCGCGAGAAATTCGCCGACGCCGTAATATTCGCTCCCCCAATCGATCCACGCACATCATTGTGCGAAGCCAGCCTGAAATTCACGCCAAACTTCAACGCATGTGCCCCAGCGAAGTAACTGAAGTTATCCACGAACTGCCACGTGTTCAGCTTTCGCGCATTCCCCACGCTCAACTCCTGCGGAATCGTCACCGGTGCGCCCGTCAAATTGATCTGATCCGGCGCAGCCGTGGGGATATTGAAATCGAAGCCAAAGTAGTTCCGCCCAAACACCATTTCATTCGTCATCCTCGAGTTCGGGCTCGTGCGCCAGTGAAACGCGTAGTTCTGCGGATCGCGCTTGGTGTTCACCGGGCACTCCCCGCCAGGGAAAAATGGCTGCCCGCCGTTGACCCGGTCGCACAGTGTGTTCTGATAGCCCCACGAAATCCGCGCGAACACGGTGTTCTTGTCATTCAGGATGTAGTCAAACTTCAGCACGTTGTCCTGCTGCTTTTCAAACTGCAGCGCGGTGAACGTATAAAAAGCGGTATTCAGTCCATCGCCGCCAAAGAAGTTATTCGGCAGGGGCGTCGGATCCACCAGCCCCTTCACCCTCGGGTCGGCTCCCAGCCGGTCCGGGTCGCTGGTCAGAATGTTGTAGGTGCCGATATTCAAACCCGGCACTACGTTGCCTGATGCATCCACAGACGCTCCGGGCACACCTACGGGCTGATTCCGCCCACCACGTACATACCGGTACAATCCCTGCCGGGCCTGCGATGTAAACACGGTCCGGTTCACTACCGCGCTCTCGCGTGCCGAAAGCCGCTGCAGATTGCCAAAGAAAAACAGCTTGTTCTTCTGAATCGGCCCGCCAATCGAGCCGCCATAAATGTTCTGCACAAACTGCCGCTTGCCCAGTGCATTGATGTTGTTTTCCCACTCGTTCGCGTTCAACCGCGGTGTCCGGTAAAACCAGAATCCCGAACCATGAAACTCGTTGGTCCCGCTCTTGGTCACCATCGAAACCTGCGCGCCAGAATTGCGGCCAAACTCGGCCGTCGCATTCGATGTCAACACCTTGAACTCCGCCAGGCCATCCGGGTTCGCCCGCGTCGGTGAGAAGTTTCCTCCGCCCGCCGAGGTCTCGTTCGAATCGATCCCATCCATCGTGTAATTGATCGCCCGGTCGCGTGCCCCATTCACGTGCACACCGCCACCGGTATTGGACCCGCTCAACACCCCCGGCTGCCGCAGCACCAGCTCCAGCGGATTCCGTCCCCTCGTCCCCACAATCGGCAACTCCTGAATCACTTTCTCGCTAAACACGTTTCCGATGTTCCCCGACGTCGAAGTCTGCACCTGTTCATACGCCCCGCTCACTTCGATGCTCTCGGCCAGTGTTCCCACCTCCAACCGGATGTTCACCGTCGTCGGCTGTCCAATGTTCACCACGTTTCCCTTGCCGACGTACTTCTTGAACCCGTTTGCCTCCACCGCCGCCGTATACGTCCCTACCTGAATCGACTCGAAAAAGAATGCCCCATTCTCGCTCGTCATGGAAGTGAACGACTGCGCCGTCCCTTCATTCGTCAGCCTCACAGCGATACCTGGTACCGGCGCACCCGAAGCATCCGACACAGTGCCGATTAAACGTGAGGTTGTGCCCTGGGAATATAGAGACAAAGCAGTAGCCAGAAAAAACCAGAAACAACGTTGCATACGGGTTCATGGTAACGAATCCGCAACTTGGATTGCTAGCTCAGGCTGTCCGCCAGGCTGAAGATCGGCAGGTACAGCGCGATCAAAACGAAGGCCACGAATGTGCCCATAAAGATCATGATTACGGGTTCGATCAGGCTCAAAACCGCCGCCAACTTGTTCTGCACATCCTCTTCGTAAAACTCCGCCACACTCCCCAGCATCGTCGGCAGCGCCCCCGTCGATTCGCCCACTTCCATCATGTCCACCGCGAGATCAGGAAAGATTCCGGTCTGCTTCAGCGAAGACGACAGCGGCTGCCCCTCACGCACCAACTGGCTCGCCGTCGCCAGCGCCTTGCGAATCAACACGCTCGACACAGATTCTCCCGCCGTGTGTATGGCCTGCAGCAGCGGAATCCCGCCCACCAGCAGTGTACTCAACACACGCGCCAACTGCGCCACCTGAAACTTCGTCCAGATCTCCCCAAACAGCGGAAAGTTCATCTTCAGATGATCCAGCTTCTCCTGCGCACCGGCCGTCTTCGACCACAAATACAGCCCCACTCCAAGCCCCACCATCCCCAGAAACGCGAACAAAATGTAGCTGCTCGCCGTCGTGCTGATCGCCACCAGAATTTTCGTCGGCGTCGGCAACTCCGCATTCAACGTGCTGTAGAGCTCCGAGAACTTCGGCACCACGAACGTGATCAAAAACACAATCAGCGCCAGCACCAGCGAAAACAGCAGTGCCGGATAGATCAGCGAAGTCAGCAGCTTCTTCTTCACGCTCAGCGCCAGCTTCTGATACGTGATGTAGCGGTCCATCACCTCGGCCAGGCTCCCGGCCCGCTCCCCGGCCATGATCGTCGTGATGTACATCGGCGGAAACAGATTCTGGTTTTGAAACGCTGTGCTCAACAGCGTCCCCGTCTTCACCTCATCCCGCACCGCCGTCAGTGGAGGCCTCATCTTGTCGTCCGTCAATCGCTCTGCTAGCAGATCGAGCGCCTTCAAGATCGGCAACCCCGCCTTGATCAGCGTCACAAACTGCTGATTCAGGATCAGGAACTTCTCCATATCCACCTTGCCGGCCCTCGGCCCGCTCCCCGCCGCCCCCTTGGCCGTCACGGAATACACCAGATACCCATCCCGCGAGTACCGCTCCCGCAGCTCCGCCTCATTCCGCGCCACGGCCGAAACCTGATGTACCTGCCCCCGGGCATCCGCGTATTTCAAGACAAACTCAGCCATCTCTATTGGCTATGACGCTTGCCAGGTTCGAACCGTGCACTGCACGGCCTGGACACTCTCCGAAACCATGGCCAACCGATGCCCAGATCAACACCACTCTTTGGCATCCTGGCTCAAACAGATTCGTTGCAGGGCAGCCCCTCGCGAATCGTGGGTCCATCCTGTGCAACTTAGCCAGTTCAGTCAGCCCCACCAGCCCTGTCCGCCGGATTGGCCCCACTCGAGGCAACTTTCTCACTCAAGAAAAAGAAAGTGGGTGAAGGCCTTCGCCTTCACCCACTTTAGATTAATGAACTACTGGAAAGTCTACTTTTTCCGGCGGAAGTAAGCCAAGGCAACCAAGCCTGATGCCATCATCGCGTAAGTGCTGGGTTCGGGAACACCGCCCAGCTCACGGAACAACTTCTTGTTGATTGCATCGGTGAAATCAGGAAAGCCGGCTGCTGGCTCAAGAAAACCGTTGACTGTAACGACGTCATTTTGATAGTAGGTCTGCAAGGAAGCGGGACCAATTGGCAACCCGTTGATGATAATGCCCTGTGCCGCAGCAGTGTTGCGAACAGTACTCGGGCTGCCATTCTCATTTTGCTCTCCGTCTCCAGAAACATCCATCACGTTTCGGCTAGCGGTGAAATCCGTAAGCGCAAAAGAATTGAGCGAACTTTCCATGCCAGCTGCAATGTTTGTTCTACCCGAGAAAGGCCGCGACAAGGTCTCGAGCGTAGTGGCATAGGCATTGATCGAAGTTACATCAAACAGGTGTGTCCACGCGCTTGCTGTAGTCGCGCTTGTGCCGAAGAAAACGGAGTTGATAGCAATGCCCCCTCCGTTGATGATGAGCGACTGATTCGCCAAATTCCGAAGTGCCGCGCCATATCCGTCCATCTGCAGGTCGAACTCACCATTCTGAATACTACCCGGTCCGAACCGGGCACATGGGTAACGGAATAAACCGGGCACATAGGTAACACTTTTGGCTGGAGGGGGAAGCACCCGATGGCCTGGAAAGAGACTTGTGTGATCGAGCAAAGAGAAGAGTTCATC
>Ga0194130_10001337_pt1 | contig 40240 bp, 30 predicted proteins | sample TA2KigsurfametaG_FD_160084 | JGI IMG/M metagenome (GOLD analysis project Ga0194130, IMG submission 160084) | Freshwater microbial communities from Lake Tanganyika, Tanzania - TA2015050 Kigoma 12 surface | ecosystem: Environmental > Aquatic > Freshwater > Lake | place: Tanzania: Lake Tanganyika...
CCTCATGGAGTGGCGAGTCGCTTGAAGTGGCGCCAACCGAAATCAAGCGATTCGTCGGGGATTTCGAGTTTTTTTATGCGCTCAGCGCGAATCGCGCAAGTCCAAATTCGCTTGGATAAGGACTAGAACGCGCCGATGTCGTCGGCCGTCACTCGCCGCGGCGTCGGTCGGGGAGCCGCGGGCGTGAGTGGGCGAGCCATGGCGGGCGACCTGATCGAGGGCTGCAGGCCACCCCCCGGCACCCCGCCACGGCCGAGCGTGGGCCTCGGCATACCGGCATTGAGGTCGGGCTTGGGCGTGATCGTGCCGTATCCCGGTCGCGCCCCGGGGCGCGACGGCGCCAGGGACGACCACGGCCGCGCAGATCCGGCATCCGCTCCCGACGTCCGTGCGCCGGCCCGCTGCGTTGCCGATCGCGCCGTTCCGCTCTTCACCGGGCTTGCGTCCGGCACCCGGGTTCCGGGCAGGGCGGGCTCGCCGGCTCCCTTCCGCCTCCGCCTCACCGGCGGGTCGACCACCGGGGAATAATTCGGCTGCGGCGCTTCCGCAGCGGCGTTTCCTTCGGAGGCGGCCCGCGGCTTCCCGGTGAGCGGGTCGATCTCCATGCCGGCCTCCAACTCCTGCCGCGTCCGCTTCATCCGCGCCCGCGCGACGGCGGCTTCGTTGACGTCGAGCGTGCCGTTGAAGTCGAGGTCGAACTCCCGGATGAGCTCTTCGCGAGACGCTGGCCCGGCGGCCGGCGGCGGCGCGGTGTCGCGGCTGCGGAGCCCGCCGGTGGGATCGATCTCTTCGGTCGCCTGGCCGCGGCACGGCGATCCGGCCGCCTGCAGCCCTGCCATCAGGGCGACCGCGACGAGCACGCCTCCACGCCGCAGGCGGTCACGATGTCGTTTCGAAGCGTCCACGAAAGTGCCTCCGGTTCGATGGACACGATTCCCGTGCAAAGACCTCCCTCATCCTACCCCCCCGCCATCCGCCGCCGCCACTGCCGCGGCCAGCCGCTCCGCGGCACGCCGGGCGTCACCTCCGGACTCGGCCAGCAGCCGAGCGGCGACGTGGCAGTGCACGACGTGTCGGTCGATCTGCGTGGCCGGTGGATCGAGTTCGCGGCAGGCCTGCTCCGCCAGCGGGCAGCGCGGATGAAACCGGCAGCCGCCCGGGGGCCTGGCGGGGCTCGGCACGTCGCCGGGGAGCAGCACGCGCCGCCGCCGACGCCGGGGGTCGACGGTCGGCACCGCCGAGAACAACGCCACGGTGTAGGGATGCAGCGGTGCCCGGCGGAGTTCTCCCGCGGCCGCCTGCTCGACGATCCGGCCGAGGTACATCACGGCAACTTCGTCGGCCACGTATTCGACCGCAGCCAGATCGTGAGAGATGAACAGGTACGTGAGCCCGAGCCGGTCGCGGAGTTCGACCAGCAGGTTGAGCACCTGCGCCTGGATCGAGACGTCGAGGGCGGAGATCGGTTCGTCGAGGGCCACGAACTCGGGCTCGAGGACCAGCGCCCGCGCGATCGCGATCCGCTGCCGCTGGCCGCCGGAGAACTCGTGCGGGTAGCGGTCGAGGGCGGCCGCCGGCATGCCCGTGCGGTCGAGGGCCGCCTGCATGCGTCGCAGCCGGTCGGCCGCATCGCCGAGCCGATGGATCAGAAGACCCTCCTCGAGAATGCTCCGGACGGTCATCCGCGGGTTCAGCGAGCCATACGGATCCTGGAACACGATCTGCATCCGCCGGCGGAGCGCCCGCAGTTCGGCGGCCTTGACCGCGGTCACGTCCCGGCCGGCGACCTCGACGCGGCCTGCCGTGGGCTCGATCAGCCTGAGGATGCTCCGGCCCACGGTCGTCTTGCCGCAGCCGCTCTCGCCGACCAGGCCGAGCGTCCGGCCGCGATCGATCCGGAAACTCACCCCGTCGACCGCCCGAACCGCCCCCACCTGCCGCCGCAGCAGGCCGCGGCGAATCGGAAAGTGAACCTGGAGGCCGTCCACGCGCACCAATGCCGGCTGGATGGAAGTCGTCATGCGAACCGCACCTCGACTGCGGCCGGATGCGGCTCGCCAAGCCGCTCCGCGTAGTGGCAGCGGACGAAGTGGCCCGGCTCGACCTCGAGAAGCTCCGGGGCCGGCGCCTCGCAGGCGGGCCCTTCCGGGGTGGCGGCGGCACGGGCGTGGCCGCAGCGCGGATGAAAGCGGCAGCCGACGGGAAACCGCTGCGGCGCCGGAACCATGCCCGGAATCGTCCGCAGTGGAGCCCGGCCGGCGGCATCCGGATCCGGCCGCGCCGCGAGCAGTCCGATGGTGTAGGGATGGAGCGGTCGGGCGAAGAGGACGTCGGCCGGCGCCCGCTCCACGATCCGGCCCGCATACATGACGGCCACCTCGTCGCACGTCTCCGCCACCACGCCCAGGTCGTGCGTGATCAGGAGGATCGCCGTCCCCAGGCGCCTGCGGAGGTCGCCGAGCAGGTCGAGGATCTGCGCCTGGATGGTCACATCCAGGGCCGTCGTCGGCTCGTCGGCCACGACGAGGTCGGGCTCGCAGGCGAGCGCCATCGCGATCATCACCCGCTGCCGCATGCCCCCGGAGAGCTGGTGCGGATACTCGTCGAGCCGCTGCTCGGGGTCGGCGAGCCGGACGAGCCTGAGCATTTCCAGGGCCCGCGCCCGGGCAGCGCCGCGGCTGCACGCCCGATGGAGCAGCACCGCCTCGGCGATTTGATCCCCCACCGTAAACACCGGATTGAGGCTTGTCATCGGCTCCTGGAAGATCATCCCGATCCTTCCGCCGCGGACCCGCCGCAGGTCGGAGTCCGGCAGGGTGACGAGGTCGACCGGGCCGGCCGGGGAGTCCAGCAGGATCGATCCGGTCTCGATCCTGCCCGGCGCAGCGACCAGCCGGAGGATCGACATGGCCGTCACGCTCTTGCCGCAGCCGCTTTCGCCGACCAGTCCCAGGGTCCGGCCGCGATCGATCGACAGCGACACGCCGTCGACGGCCGGCACCCGGCCGTCGGTGGTGTGGAATGCGGTCACGAGATCGCGGATCTCGAACAGCGGCATGGCTACTTCCTCGCCTCCCGGAGCCGCGGGTCGGTCGCCTCCTGGAGCCCCTCGCCGACGAGGTTGTAGGCGAGCACGGTCAGGAAGATCGCCACGCCCGGAAACACGACCAGCCACCACATGCCCAGGTTGGAGCGGGCACCGTTGAGGATCGAGCCCCAGCTCGCTGTCGGCGGAGGCGAGCCGAAGCCGAGGAAGGAGAGCCCGCTCTCCACGAGAATCGCCGCGGCGATCCCGAAGGTGATCGGCACCAGGATCGGAGCCAGCGCGTTGGGAAGGATGTGCCGGAGCATGATCCGCACCGGACCGGCTCCAGCGGCCCGCGCCGCGGTCACGTATTCGGCCCCCTTGAGCCGCAGGAACTCACCCCGCGTGAGCCGGGCGATCCCGGTCCACCCCGTGAACCCGATGATCGCCATGGTGTGCCAGATCGTCGGCTTCTCGATGATCGCCATGATGGCGAGGATCAGCACCAGCGTGGGGACGCACATCACGATCTCCGTGATCCTGCTGGTGAGCGCGTCGACCCAGCCACCGCAGTATCCCCCCAGCGCACCGACCACGATGCCGATCGTGCCCGCGATTCCCATGGAGACGAATCCCACGAGCAGTGCCACGGTGGTGCCGTGCACCATCTTGGCGAACACGTCGACGCCCGCCTGGTCGGTTCCGAAGGGGTGCGCCCGGCTCGGCACCCCCTTGTCCATCGCGGGATTCTCGGGCCGCCCCGGCCACTCGTCCGCCCGCACGGCACGGTAGGGATCCTGGAAGACAAGCGGCCAGATCGCCCAGCTCTGCGGGTCCTTGGCGGCGAGATTCCGGGGGTAGCTGCCGCGGAACTTGTCCTTGGCGAAGATCGCCGGCTCGAGGCGGCGGTCGAAGTAGGCCAGGCACGGCGCGTACAGGCGCCCCTTGTAGCGGCAGACCACGGGCTTGGTGCCGGCGATCGCGGGTGCGAGCACCGCCACGGCGGCGAGGCCGACGACGAACAACAGCGCGGCCATGGCCAGCGGCCGCCGTCGGTAGCGCCGCCACGCCTGCCCCCAGAATCCGTCGACGGCTGCCATCACTCCACGCTCACCCTCGGATCGACGGCGGAATAGAGCAGGTCCGCGAGCAGCTGCCCGAGGAGCGTCAGCACGCTGAACATCAGCGTCAGTCCCATGATCGTCGGGTAGTCGCGTTCCCGGATGCTCTCGAAGAACAGCCTTCCCATCCCGGGCCAGGTGAAGATCTGCTCGATGATGATCGAGCCGCCGACGAGCGCGGGCAGCGACAGCCCCAGCAGGGTGACGAGCGGAATGAGCGTGTTGCGAAAGGCATGCCGCACGAGCACCCGCCACGGCCCCGCCCCCTTGGCGCGGGCGGTGCGGATGTAATCCTGCCGGACGGCCTCGGCCATCGTGGCCCTGATGAACCGCGTGTCGTAGGCCAGGCTCACGTACGTCTGGCAGACGACCGGCAGGATCATGTGGCGGGCGACGTCGACGATCCGCGCCGCCAGCGGGGCGTCGGGGGGCAGGCTCGTCATCCCGAACAACGGCAGCTCCCAGGCCGTGCCCTTGCTCCACACGGAAAACACGATCTGCAGCAGCAGGGCGGCCACGAAGGTGGGAAACGAGTAGAGCGCGTAGAGCACGAGGCTGACTCCGCGCTCATCGACCGTGCCCGCGCGGGCCGAGGCGTAGAGGCCCAGTGGGATCGCCAGCATCCAGATGAGCAGGAACGCCGTGCCCGACACGAGCAGCGTGGGCCCGAGCCGCTCGCCGATCAGGGTGGTGACGGGCTGCTTGCGGGTGATGGAACGGCCGAGATCGCCGCGGAGCAGGTTCCCGGCCCACTGCAGGTAGCCCTCCGGCCACGACCGGTCGAGCCCGTAGGCCCGCTGCATCCGCTCGTAGTCGGCGGCGCTGACCTTGCGGCTCGGATCCTCGCCCAGTTGGGCGGTCAGCGGATTGCCCGGCATGGACCGGGCCAGCCCATAGACGACCACGGTGATCGCCACCAGCGTCACGCAGCCCAGCAACAGCCGCCGCAGCAGGTACGTCGCCATGGCTCACTCGGCCCGCGGCTTCCACAGGCTGCCGGAGCCAGGGGAGTAGTGAAACGGACCCCGTGGACTGAAGACGTAGCCGCGGAGGCTCTTGGAGAATCCGTAGAAGCTGTTCCGCCAAAAGAGCCAGGTGTAGGGCTGGTCGTCGTAGAGGATCTCCTGGATGCGGGCGTACTTTTCCCCGCGCCGGGACCGGTCGAGCTCCCGACGCCCCTCCGCGAAGAGCCGGTCCACCTCGGGGTTGGAGTACCCGCTGTAGTTCCGCATCTCGCCGGTCTTCCAGATGTTTTCCGACGTGTCGGGGTCGGTGCCCGACCCCCAGCCGGAGAGGCAGGCCTGGAAGGTCCGCTTTTGCATCATCTCCTGCAAGGCCGTCACCTCCACCGGCCGCACGTTCACGATCACCCCGATCTGTTCGAGATTCTCCTTGAGAAGCGTGCAGATGGCGATGCGGAAGGGCTGCTGGTTGACCAGCATCGTGAACTCGAACGGCACGAGTTGGCCGTCGATCTCCTTGTCACGGATGCCGTCGTTGTCGTGGTCGGACCAACCCGCCTCGTCGAGCAGGGTCTCGGCCTTGTCGAGGTCCTGCTTGTAGGGGACCAGCGGCTTGGTTCCCGCCATCCACGACCCAGGGGGGAAGTTGCCGGCACAGGGCTGATACAGTCCCAGGCAGATCTTCTCCAGCATCCGGTCGTGATCGAAGGCATAGCTCATCGCCCTGCGGACGCGGCGATCCGCGAAGAACGGCTCGTCGATGTTCCAGGCGAAGTGGAAGCTCACCCATTCCGGAGCGGTGGCCTTCGTGTTGAGCTCGTAGAACCCGTCGTCCACCGTCTGCGTCGTCCACTGCTCGGGCTGCAGGATCATCTCGTCGATCTCCCCCGACTTCAGCGCCAGGAGGGCCGTGTTGGGGTCCTCGATGATCCGGAACCGCACGTCCCTGAAGTACGGTGGCTCCCGGACGACCTTCCCTTGGAACGTGCTCCAGTTGTCGCGCCGTCGCAGCACGATCTCCTGACCCCGCTTGCGGGCCAGGATCTCGTACGGGCCGCCGCACACGGGCTTCTCTTCGAGGGCCACGTGTTCCGGACTGTCCTTGAGCGTCGGGTCCTCTTCCCAGGTGCTCGCGTAGATGTGCCGGGGCAGGACCGGGAAGTTGATGTTCCAGATGTTCGTCGCCAGGGGTTCCTTGTGGAAGAAGACGAGCGTGTGGTCGTCGTAGGCGTGCACGCCCTTCAACTGATCCGTTCCACTCCGCACCGCGGGCACCGGCACGCGGGGATCCATGATCACGCGGTACGTGAAGGCGATGTCGTGAGCCGTGATCGGCGTGCCGTCGCTCCAGACGAGGTCGTCCCGCATCACGATCCTGTCGTACAGGCCATCGGCGCTCGTCTGCCAGCTGACGACGGTCTCGGCACTGGCAAACGGCTCGAGGGCACGGTCGAAGGAAAACAGCCCGAACCCGGTCAGGCCGAGGATGTCGAACTCGGCGCTGGAGCTGATCAGGATCGGATTGGTGCTGCTGAGGTCGCCGGTGACGTGCCGGTCGAGCCGGGCCGAGGAATCGGCCGCCCCCGGTTCCGGCAGCCTGCCGAGGGCGGAGAGGATCTTGGCGTTGGCCTCCGGGGAGTCGTTCCGCAGCGCCAGCGCCTCGGCGACGCTGGCGAGCACCGGCTCCTTCGCCTGCTGCTCACGGAGCACCGCCAGGCCTTGCTTGACCGGCCGGTCGATCCACTTCGCATCCCGGTCGAGATCCGCCAGAGACGGCGGGAGAAACGTCGCCTCGGCCGGTGCCGCTGGCCCCGGCTCCGGTGGCATCACCGGGGCCGCCGGTGATTCCGGCTCCGCCACCAGCCGAGGCTTCTCGCTCCGGCCACAGCCGACGACGGCGACCGCCACGCCGGCGGCCAGCAGGCACCTCCAGCCGGCCGGACCATGCGGATGCCGAGGGAGAAACAGGGGCATCGAGCGCCTCCGCGGCCGGAAGAAAACCTGGATGCTACGCGTCCGCGCGGCATCGGGTCAACTTGGGCGGCGCCGCGTTCAGTCGGGAAACTTGTGCCCCAGCTTCTCGCGCTTCGTGGCGAGATACCGCTCGTTGAACTCGTGCACCGGCGGCAGGATCGGCACCTGGTCGACGACCTCCAGGTCATACCCGCCATAGACGAAGGCATCGACCTTCTTGGGATTGTTGGTCAGCAACCTCACCCGTCGCAGACCGAGATCCTTCAGCAGCTGCATGCCGACGCCGTAGTCGCGGGAGTCGGCCTTGTAGCCGAGCGCCAGGTTTGCCTCGACCGTGTCGAGCCCCTGGTCCTGGAGGGCGTAGGCCTTGATCTTCTCCGCGAGGCCGATGCCCCGGCCCTCCTGCGGAAGGTAGACGAGCACGCCGCACCCCTCCCTGCCGATCATCTCCAGGGCCATGTGCAGCTGATCACCGCAGTCGCACCTCAGGCTGGCGAGCAGGTCGCCGGTGAAGCACGATGAGTGCAGTCGCACCAGCGGTGCGTTGGCCGCGGCCACGTCGCCGAGGGTGAGCACGACCGGCTCCTGGGCCTCGAACTTGACCCCGTAGGCGATCACGCGGAATCGCCCCCACTTCGTCGGCAGGTCGGCCGCGGCGATCCGCTCGACGAGCTTCTCCCTGGTGCGGCGGTGGCTGATGAGCTGCTCGATCGAGATGATCTGCAGGCCATGCCGTGCCGCCACGGTGAACAGGAAATCGCGGTCCGCACGATTGCCTGAGTCGTCGAGGATCTCGCAGATCACCCCCGCCGGCTGGCGGCCCGCCAGGCGGGCCAGGTCGATCGCCGCCTCGGTGTGGCCGGCACGTCGCAGCACGCCCCCCTCCTTGGCGACCAACGGAAACAGGTGGCCCGGGCGGACGAAGTCGGCGGGCACGCTGGCCGGATCGAGGATCGCGGCGATCGTGGCCGCCCGCTCGGCCGCGGTGATGCCGGTCTTCACCGAGCGGTGGTCGACGGGCACCGTGAAGGCCGTGCCGAGCGGGGCGGAGTTGGCAGCCACCATCATCGGCAGGTCGAGCCGCCGCGCGACGTCGGGCAGGATCGACATGCAGACCTGGCCGCGGCCCTCCCGGATCATGAAGTTGACCACCTCGGTGGCACAGGAGTCGGCGGCGCAGACGAAGTCTCCCTCGTTCTCCCGATCCTCGTCGTCGGCCACGATCACGATCTCGCCGCGGCCGAAGGCGGCGACGGCGGCCTCGACGGTGGAGAAGCGGGCGGGCATGACGGTCTCGGGGTTCGGTGCGGGACGCACCCGTTGCATTATAGGATGCTCCGAGCGTCCGTCCGGCGCCTCCGAGCCCTTTGCCCCGCGGGGAACTCCACCGCCATGCTCGACCGTGAGGAATACATCGAGCAGGCCTACCTGTTCCGCTCCTTCGGGGAGCGGATCGTCTCGGGCGTCGCGGCCCAGGAGGCACTCGTCGCGATCGGCCAGGAGGTGCTCGCCACGTCGAAACTGCCGATGGCGCTCGATTACCTGGCGGGAGAGCTCCGGCTGGTCGGCACGCTGTCGACAGCGATGAAGCGGTTGGCCCACTACTTCACCCCGTTCCAGACGTTCGTGATCGCCACCGCGGAGGAGGAGGGGGGGCGATTCGACATGCGCACGGCCCTGGCGATGCTCGAGCGCGAGGCGACCTACCGCGCCGAGGGGGCGACGCCCCAGGGACTGTTCCTCTATCGCTTCGAATGCCTGTCGCGGAATCGCCTCGACTACGCGCGCGGCCTGGTGGCCACCGCCGACGACGCGATGTTCGACGCCGAGTGGCGGGCCTGGATCGGCATGGTGTCTCGGCAGGTGGGCCTGATCGACCTCGCCGACCTCGTGTACGTCCGCAGCCCGGAGTACTGGCGGCTGGAGAAGCGGGAGGCGCTCGTGGCCGGCCGCACCGCGCCGGAGCCCGACCGGGCGATCTTGTTCGGCGAGAAGGAGGGGCGGATCGCCCGGGCCAACCGCGGCAAGGATCCGCTGTTCTTCTTCGCCGCCCTCCAGCGGCAGCTCGGCTACCCGGCCGTCCCGCGCGTCCAGCCGCTCGCCCCGTCCGCCGAGTCGCCCGCCCTCCTGGCGCGGAGGCTCGAGCGGCTCGAGATGCGGGTCAAGCTCCTGGAAGAGGAGGCGCGGGGCGGGATCGACCTGACCCGCTTCGATCCCAAGAACTTTCCGGTCACCCGCGACGAATGACGCCGCCGCTCCGCGCCGCTGCGGCGCAGGTGACCGAAGCTGCGATCGCGGCCGTACGGCCCGAAGCACTCCTGCCTCGGCGGCTCTCCTGGCGCGCCGGCGAGCTGCTCCTCGACGGCCGGTCGTTCGCCGCACCCGTGCGGCCGACGGGGCGGATCGTGGCGGTCGGCGGCGGCAAAGCGGCCGCCGGAATGGCCGCCGCGCTCGCCGGGATCCTGCCGGGCACCCGCCTGAGCGGGCTCGTCAGCGTGCCCGAGGGCGGCGGGAGGTCGCTGGCGCACGTCGAGGTTCGCGAGACGCGTCCCCGTGCGGCGAATCTGCCGACCGCGGCCGTGGTCGAGGCGACCGGCTCGATGCGGCGGCTGCTTGGGTCGCTGCGGCCCGAGGACCTTGCCGTGGTGCTCGTGACCGGCGGGGGCTCCGCGCTGCTCGAGGAGCCCGCGGCGGGCGTCGAGCTCGCCGACGTGATCGCGGTCACGCGGTCTCTCTCGGCGGCGGGCGCCGACATCGGCGAGCTCAACCTGGTTCGCCGGGCGGTCAGCCTCGTGAAGGCCGGGGGCCTCGCCCGGGCCTGCACCGCGGGTCGTCTCGTGGCGGTCGTGCTCTCCGACGTGATCGGCGACCCACTCGACCTGATCGCCTCGGGACCGTGCATGCCGGCTGGTTCCGGCTTCGGCGTCGCCCTGGCGATCCTCCGGCGGCACGCGGCGCTCGACGTGGCGCCACGGCTCACGCGGCATCTCGAGCAGGGGATCATCGAGGCGCACCCGCCCGCCCCGGGCGGCGAGTGGACCACACCCTCCGGCTGCCGCGTCAGCCACGTGCTGCTGGGGGGCAACGCGACCGCCGTCGACGCCGCAGCGCGGGCCGCCGCTGAACTCGGCTACGACGTCACCGCCCGGCATGCCGACGTCGCCCTTGAATCCGCGGAGGCGGCCGGCCGTCGGCTGGCGAAGGAAGCGGCCGGGCTGATCGCCACCGCCTGCCACGACGGCCGCAGCCGCGCGGTGATCGAAGGCGGCGAAGCGGTGGTGAGGCTGCCCCGCGAGCACGGCCGGGGCGGTCGGAATCAGCAGACGGCTCTCGCGACGGTCGAGGCCTGGCAGCGGACGGGTGCCGCATGGCCCGCGGGACTCCTGATCACCAGCGTCGGCACCGACGGCGAGGACGGCCCGACCGAGTCCGCAGGAGGTGTGGTGGATCTCGAGGTCGTGCGGCAACTGGCCGCCCGCGGCATCGACATCGGCCGCGCGGTCGCCCGCTGCGACGCCCATCCCACCCTGGCCGCGGCGGGCGGGCTCGTCGTGACCGGTCCGACGGGCACGAACGTGGCCGACGTGCGGATCATCCTCGCCCGTCCGTGAACGAGCCGCGGCGGGCAGACGTCACACGTCGCACAGGTCGATCGCCTGCCGCAGTCCCGCGACGGGATCCCGGGTCGGGATGAACTCGTGCCCCACCCAGCCCGAGTAGCCGATCTCGACGAGTTTCCGCAGGCAGGCCGGGAAGTTGATCTCCTGGTGCTCGTCGAGTTCACCGCGGCCGGGATTGCCGGCGGTGTGGACGTGCCCGATCACGTCCCGGCACTGCTCGATCCGGCGGATGAGGTCGCCGTTCATGACCTGCACGTGGTACAGGTCGAAGAGCATCTTGACCCGCGGCGACCCGACGCGACGCACGATGTTCGCCACGTAGTCGACGTCGTCGCCCTGGTACCCAGGGTGCCCCTTCATGGGATGCGAGCCGTCGCGGGTGTTGAGGTGCTCGAGGCAGATCGTCACGCTCCGGCGCTCGGCGTGCCCAGCGAGGGCCTCGAGCCCCGCGACGCAGTTGTCGGCCCCCTCGTCGGCTGCGATTTCGCCGCTGGACGGGTCTTCGGCATCCCGCCACTTGTAGCCCGTGAAGGCGATCACCGAGGGGATGCCGAAATCCGCGCAGGCGTCGATCGTCCGCGTCGTGCACTCGATCACCTGGTCATGGTAGCGGGGATTGTTGAGCCCCTTCACGAACGGGGCACCGGGCATGCCGTTCATGGCGATCGCCGAGGTCAGGCCGTGCCGGCGGATCGTAGGCCAGGTGTCGGGATCCGAGAGTTCGATCGACCCCGCGCCCAGCTGCTTGGCGACCTCGCACGTGCGATCCATGTCCCACTTCTCGCCGGCAATGTTGAAGCACCAGAAGACGATCGAATGGCGGATGTTTCCCTTGAGCGGCATGGGGGTGATCTCCGAGGGGCACGAAGGCGGGGCCGCACCGAACCGGCGGCCGTCGAGCACACTGAAACCGATGCTACACTACCACTGCGTGTGTGCCGCGGGAAAGCGGCGGCGAACCCTCGATCCGGACACCCTCCCATGGCCTCCCTGAAGCGGATTCTGGTCACCGGCGGCGCGGGATTTCTCGGCAGCCACCTCTGCGAGCGCCTGGTTGAGGCCGGACACGACGTGATCTGTGCCGACAACTTCTTCACCAGCCAGAAGTCGAACGTCGCCCACCTGCTCGATCGCGACAACTTCGAGCTCCTGCGGCATGACATCACGCAGCCGCTGTGGCTCGAGGTCGACGAGATCTACAACCTCGCTTGTCCGGCGGCTCCCGGGCACTACCAGTTCAACCCCATCAAGACCTTGAAGACGAGCGTCATGGGGGCGATCAACGTGCTGGGCATGGCGAAGCGGTGCCGGGCGAAGGTGCTGCAGGCTTCGACCAGCGAGGTGTACGGCGATCCGGAGGTGCATCCCCAGCCCGAGAGCTACCGCGGGGCGGTCAATCCGATCGGGCCACGCGCCTGCTACGACGAGGGCAAGCGGGCGGCCGAGACGCTGTTCATGGATTACCACCGCCACAACGGCGTCAACGTGCGGATCGTGCGGATCTTCAACACCTACGGCCCGCGGATGCACCCGTTCGACGGCCGCGTGGTCTCCAACTTCATCCGCCAGGCGCTCGCCGGCGAACCGATCACCATCTTCGGATCCGGAGCCCAGACACGGAGCTTCTGCTACCGTGACGATGTGGTGGAGGGGATCATCCGGATGATGGACGCGGCCGACGATTTCAGTGGACCGGTCAATCTCGGAAACCCGGGCGAGTTCACGATCCGCCAGCTCGCGGAACTGACGATCGAGCTCACGGGGTCTCGATCGGAGCTCGTCGAGCGCCCGCTCCCGGTCGACGACCCGGAGCGCCGGCGTCCCGACATCACGCTGGCCCGCGGGCGACTTGGCTGGGAGCCCCGGGTGCCTCTCCGCGAGGGCTTGGCCACGACCATCGATTGGTTCCGGTCGGTGAGGATCGCCGACTTCCGCGCGCCCACCCCGAACTACTGATCACCGGCCGGGTGCCCGGCGGCAGGGCGGCGGGCCAGCGCGAACAGCGCCGACACGGCCGCCAGGCCGATCGCGATTCCCACGCAGTCGTAGAGCCAGTCGAGCGGCTCGGCATCCCGGTTGAAGAACGGCTGGGTCACCTCGTCGAGACCGCCGAACACGGCCAGTGCCACCGCCAGCATCGTGACTCCGCGGTGCTTCGTCCGCCGGGCGGTCAGCCACGTCGCGGTGGCCAGGGAGGCGAGGGTCGCGTAGGCGGCGACGTGCAGCGTCTTGTCGGTCGGCGGGTTCGGCCCGAGCAGCTCCTCCGGCCGGGGGTGATGGGTGGCGTACACCAGCAGGCCGGTGAAGGCGATGGTCGCCGCCGCAAGCGCAGGTGCCAGCCACCGACGAGTGGGCGGGGAGGGGGCAGGCGGCACGGGCGCTCCTCGGGAGGGATCCGGGGACGATGACGGAACCACCGGCCCCGGAGAAGCCCAAAGAATACACCGGTTTTTGCTCTTCGCCCGGCCAGCCCCGTCCGCTACCGTCCCGCCCTTCAACCGCCCACCCGTCCGGAGGACCGCGATGACCCGCCAGGAACTTTCGACCGTCGTCCATGAACTGCTCGAAAAGGAGACGGGCGAGTCCTACCCGGGGCTCAAGGAGACGACCTCGCTGCGCGAAGGACTGAACCTCGACTCCCTCGACATGGCGGGTCTGGTGCTCCACATCGAGAGCCGCTTCGGCATCCAGATCGAGACCGAACTGCTCGAGGACATCTCGACCGTGGGGGACATGCTCGACGTGCTCGAGGCAAAGCTCGCGGCCAAGGAGGGTCGGCAGGCCGCCTGACCGTCCATCCGCCACCACCCGGGGATCGCCGACGATGATCGCTCACCTCCGTCCCCACCGCCCGCGCCGGGCGGCATGTGCGATCCAGGCCCACGCCTACGTGGAAGCGGCGTTCTCCCGGATCGCCGCGCTGCGGGATGAGCCGCCGCCGACCGGCGCACCCTCCCTGCCGACACGGTTCCTCCGGCACGCCGACGAGCAGACCGTCGTCGCAGTCCGGGCCGTGCTCGAGGCATCCACGCTGCTGCCGGAGCCCGTCGCCGCGGCCCGCTGCGGCGTCGTGGCCGCGCCGTGCCAGGCAGGCCGGATCGCCACCGCCCGCTCGCTCGCGCTGCTGCAGACCGGCGGCGCCGTGACGGTCTCGCCCCACATCGTGCCGCAGTGCTCGCTGCACTCGGTCGCCGGCGCGGTCAGCGTCGCCTTCGGCATGCACGGCCCGCACGTCGGGATCGGCGGCGGGCCGGATGCCCTCTCCGAAGGACTGTTCACCGCCCTGTCGCTGATCGACTCCGGCATGCCCGATCCATGTGACGCCGTCTGGTTGTTGGTGTCGGATTGGGAGTCGGAGCCGGAACTCGACTCACACGGCGAGCCGCTCGGCGAGCCGGTCTGCCGGGCCTTGGCGATGCTGCTGGCTCCGGAGGCCGCAGCCGCCGGCACGGAGCCGCGGATCGCCCTCGTCACGCCCGCAGGCCAATGGCCCGCGGACCCCCCTGACGAGCCCGACGTCGATCTGGCCGCCTTCGCCCGCGCGATCGACATGTGCCGATCCGGCATGGCCCTCGCCTCGTGGGCGGTGAACTGTCCCTGGGGGGGTCGGGTTCGCGTCGAGGCGGGAACGGAATCCCTGGTCTCGAGCCGGCGGGAAGCGGCATGACCCGCACGCGGCAGGCCGACGAACCGGTCGTGATCACCGGCCTGGGCGCCGTGTCGCCGCTGGGCTCCTCGTTCGACGGGATCGCGGACGCCCTGCTGGCCGGCCGCTCCGGCGTGCGGGCGATCGACCCCGGTCCGCACGCCCGCGAAGCGGTGCAGTTCGCGGCGCCCGTCGCGGACATTCCGGCACCGGCGGACGGTGATCCCGCCGCGGGAGGATTTCCGCAGCTCGACCGCCTGGAGCGGCTCTGCCTGTCGGCGGCCGCAACCGCCGTGGCCGACTCGGGGCTCGACGCCGAGTGCGGCGCCCGCATCGGCATCGCCCTGGGCGTCGGCGCGGAGCACTTGAAGTCTTGGGAGCTCGATTTTCTCGCCGGCGGTGATGGCGTGTTCGTGGGCCGGCGGCAGCCGACGCTCGTCCACCGACTCGCTCGCCGGCTCAAGCTCCGGGGCCCCGCGCTGACCGTCGCCGCAGCCTGTGCATCCAGCGGATACGCGATGGCCCTGGGGCGCGCCTGGATCGATGCGGGCTGGGTCGACGCCTGCGTCGTGGGGGGCTGCGACATCCTCAGCCCCACCTCCCTTGCGGCCTTCTACAACCTCCGCGCCCTCTCCCGCCGAAGCGACGATCCCGCCAAGGCGTCCCGGCCGTTCGACGGAGCCCGCGACGGCTTCGTGATGGGGGAGGGAGGGGCCTTCTTCATGCTCGAGCGGCGGTGCGACGCGGTCCAGCGGGGCGGCCGCATCCGGGGCGAATTGGCCGGCATCGGCATGTCCAGCGACGGCGTCCACATGGTGATCCCGAGCACCGAGTCGGTGCACGCCGCGCGGGCGATCTCCGACGCCCTGGCCGACGCCGGTGTCATGCCCGACGAGGTCGACTACATCAACGCCCACGCGGCGGGCACGCCCGTCGGCGACGTCGCCGAGGCGGGGGCGATCCGCCGCGCCTTCGGGGCCGCTGCCGACTCGATCCCGGTGAGTTCCACGAAGAGCATGTCCGGCCACATGATCAGCGGAGCGGCCGCCTTCGAGGCTCTCGCCTGCCTGGCCGCGATCGACCGTCAGGCGGCTCCGCCGACGATCAACCTCGACCATCCCGATCCGCAGTGTCCCCTCGACCACGTGCCGCACGCCTGCCGCCCGCGTCGAATCCGCGTGGCCGCGAGCAACTCGTTCGGCTTCGGGGGCTCCAACCTCTGTCTCGTTCTCAAGGCGGCCTGAGGCCGCCGCACCTCGCCGGAGTCCAGAGCATGACGAAATCCGCCCCGCGGCCGGTCGAGATGACCACGATCGACACCCTCCTCGCCCACCTCGTCGACCACTGGCATCACTTCGAGCCCGAGCACTCGGAGGAGGGGCTTCGCGGCCGGATCTGTGATCTGCATCGGTACAACTTCCTGCTCTGGCACGAGGAGGACATCGCCCGTTCGCCGCACGTCACCGACGGCCGGATCGCCCAGGTGAAGCGGGCGATCGACCGCTACAACCAGCTCCGCAACGACTGCATCGAGAAGGTCGACGACTGGCTGACGGCCGACCTCACCGCCCGGGGCATCGTGGCACCTCCCACGGCGCCTGCCGCCACGGAGACACCCGGCGCCGCGGTCGACCGGCTGTCGATTCTCGAGCTTCGCCGCTACCACATGCGGGAACAGATCGAGCGGAAGGACGCCACGACCGAGCACCGCCAGAAGGCGGCCGCCCGGATGGTGGTGCTCGACGAGCAGCGGACGCATCTCGTCGAGGCGGTCGACCGACTGGTCACCGAGATCTACGCCGCCCGACGACCGCTCCGCGTCTTCCGGCAGATGAAGATGTACAACGATCCGACGATGAATCCGTATCTCTACAAGGCCTCGGGACGGGCCGCGTAACGGGCCGCGGTCAGGCCGCGGCCGATCTCCCCCGTGGCGCACCGCCCGGCGGCGACCAGTCCCGGATGGCCGCGGGTTTCCGGGCACTCCTCGGGCCGAAGTCACTTCGCCAGGCAGTACGACAGTGCCAGCAGGGCATAGGCGGTGGCGAGGTCGGTCTCCCCCTCCATCCAGCGCTCGTTGGCGTTCTTCCAGGAGCCGTCTTCGCGCTGCCGCGCGATGATCGCGGTCGAGAGGTCGTCCCGCCACCCGTGCTGCGTGCCGTCGGCGGAGGTGAACGACTCCACGCCGAACACGTCGAGCGACTTGGCGGCGGTGTGGAAGTAGTAGAACAGCCCCGCGTCGCCCATGCCCGGGTTCTCCTCGAAGGTGTAGTGCTTCGCCAGCCAGGCCACCGCAGCCTGCACCCGCGGGTCGTCCTTGCCGACGCCCGCGTAGATCATGCTCTTGAGACCTGCGTAGGTCATTGACCCGTAACTGCGGAGCCCCCCTTCGGCCGTCGTGCCCGCCTGGCTCTCACCCCCGGCGGCAGGCGTGTAGTAGAAGCCGCCATCCGGGTTCTTCTCGGCGAACGGGAGTGGATTGTGCGGGCCGGGGAGGTTCTGCGTCCGCGACACGAAGTCGAGAGCCCGCTTGATGGCAGGGTCGTTCTCGCTGGTGCCGATCGTGCGGAGCGCCTCCACCATGAACTGCGTGTTGGACAGATCGGGCCGCGCCTTTTTGCCGTAGCCGGCGCCGCCATAGGCCGGATCGGACCGGTCCTTGCCCTCCCCTTCGTCCCACTGCAGGCCCTTCACGTACGCCGCCGCGTCGGTGATGGCGGAGTCGAGCGACCCGTCGGTGTTGCACGCCGCCAGCGCGAGCAGGCCGATCGACGACTCGTAGTTCGCGACCGGCGAATCGGGGGCATAGATTCCACCATCCGGCTGCTTGAAGGAGAGCAGGTAGGCGAGCGCCCGCTTCACCGGAGGGGCGGCCGGCGGCATCCCCGACCGGACCAGGGCCGTCACCGCCAGCGCCGTGACCGCCGGGCCGACCGCGGCCGAGAAACTGCCGTCCGCCGCCTGCTCGTGCTCGACGAGGAACTCCGCCCCCCGCGCGATCGCGGCATGGATCTCCTCGGGAGACGAGCCGGAGACGGGCTCCGGCCCGAAGACCAGCAGCGCCAGGCAGGCAAGCGCCGACGGACGCAGGCAGGGAACCATCGGAAAACTCCGGGGGTGGAAGGCCCGGGAAGCATACGGCCGGCCGGGCGGCGGGTGAACCGGCCGGTGGCGGCGGGACGGTGAAGTTTTCACCGCCGCCGAGCGTGGCGCGGAAACCCGGTCCGCGTCAGGGAGCGACGGGCAAGGCGCGGGGGTACGGAGGCACCCGCTTGGCCGGCGGATCCCTGCCCTCCTCCAGCCGCCACTCCTCCCGCTCGTCGTCGTCGGCGTAGTAGACAAGCCAGGTCGTCTGGTCGCCGTCGGTGGTGGCGCTGCAGTCCCAATGGACGTAGTTGTCGGGCAGGTCGACCTGCTTGATCTTGGCGGGCAGGATGTCGCGACGAATCAGCGAATACAAGTCCCGGTCCGAGAGGTGGTCGGTGAAGTCGAGCACGATCCGCTTCTCGTAGAGCACTTCGATCGTCTGCCAGAGCCGCTCGTGGAGTTGACCATCGTCGAGGGTGCAGGCAGGCTGGAGGGCCAGCTGCGGCTGAAACCAGCGGGCCACCGGTGCGAGCGGGGCCATTTCCCAGGCCAGCATCGACTCCAGGAACCGATTCTCGGCCTCGGTCGGCAGGCCCCGGAAGTCGACCTCCCAGATCGACTCGTCCGCATAGGGCTCGATCGCCGTCCGCAGTTCGCCGTTCCGCAGCAGGCAGTCGACTTCTTCCGGGTCGGGATGGCGGGCGAGGGGCATGCCGGAGGAATTCCTCGGAACTCGACTCGCGGCCGCGGACCACGCCCGCCGCCGGATCGACTCTCGCGACGATACCAACCCGGGGGTCCGCTTCAACGACTTTCACCCGCCTTTCCAGCGGTTTTTTCGCCGTCCAGCCGGCACGACCGCTACGACGTGACGACTTTTCGCCGCCCGCCATCATCCCGCCATTTGCCGCGCCGGCGTTGACCGTGCCCTTTGACGCCGCGTTCGCGGCCAGCGGCAAACTGGGGCGCGGCGGAGCGGGCCCGGCGGTCGTCTCACCCGCCGGCCGGGGCGTCCTCGCAGCCGGATTCCAGGGCCGCGATCTTCGCCACGCGGCGGGCATGGCGGCCCCCCTCGAATGGCGTCGTCAGCCAGGTGCGGATGATCTTGTCCTGAGCTTCCGGGCCGATCAACTCCGCGGACAGGCAGAGCACGTTGAGGTCGTTGTGCCGCCGGCTCATCTCGGCGGTCACCTCGTCGTGGCAGGTGGCGGCCCGCACGCCGTCGAGTTTGTTGGCCGCGATCGCCATCCCGACCCCGGTGCAGCACAACAGGATGCCGCGGTCGACCGTGCCGGCGCTCACCCGGCGGGCCACGTCCGCGGCCACGTCCGGATAGTCGACCGGCTGCTCACCCTCCGAGCCGCAATCGATCACCTCGTTGCCCAGCCTTTCCAGCAGGCCGATCAACCGCTTGCGGGCCGTCACGCCCCGGTGGTCACTCCCAATTGCGATCCGCATCGATCCCGCTGCTCCTCGTGTCGGCCGGCGGGCGGAGCCTTCAGTCCGCCCGAGGTTCGACTCCGAGTGTATCCATTCTGGCCACCAGATGCCCGTGAATCTGTCGAGCGCAGTTCCGGTAGGTTTCCAGCGAGCCCCCCACCGGGTCGACGACGTCGCGGCGGTCAGTCGCGAGCAGGGCCACGCGTCCGCCCGCCTCGGGAAACTGCGCAAGGATTGCGGCCCGATGGGCGGCGGTCATGGTCAGGATCACGTCCGCCTGCGACACCAGGGACTCGGTCAGCGGCTGGCTCTCGTGTCCGGCCAGATCGGCCCCCAACTCGCGGACCGCCTCGACGGCGTTGGCGCTGGCGGGACCTCCTCCCCACGCCGCCAGCCCGGCGCTGGAAACCACGACGCCACGCCGCTCGATCTCGTCGGGGCGGCAGCCGAGCCGCTCGGCCGCCATCATCCTGAACAGCGCCTCGGCCATCGGGCTTCGACACGTGTTTCCCGTGCAGACGAACAGCACCATCAGGCTCGCCAGCCGCTGGAGTGCGTCCTCGGTGACGACCCCCGGCCGAACCAGGCGGAACGAGTCTCCCGTGAGTTCGATGGTCGATGGCGGCTGGGAGTAGCGGGCACGGCCGTCGTCAATCACCAGCCCGACCGCGCCGCCGGCCCGCTCGATCACGCTCGCCGCATCGACGGCCCTGCCTCCCGACGGGGACGCCGGTTCGGCGAGGATCACCGGTCCCAGCAGCATCCGCATGCAATCGGCGAGGAGCGGATGCCCCGGGATGCGGATCCGCAGGCGACCTCCTCCCAACACCGCGTCGCGCATCGGCTCGGGCAGACGGTAGACCAGGCTGTCGCGATGGTCGTCGGGCACGAGCATCGCGACCGGACCGGGCCAGCACCGGCGGGCGAGCCGTCGGCCGACGGGTGTGATCCGGGGGGCCCAGTCGAGCGCCTCCTCGTGGCTCTTGAGCGCCAGCGTCAGGAGCGGCTCACCGGCATGCTGCTCCGCGAGGGCCGCGAGGGCCCGCGCCGCGGTCGCACAGCGGCCGCTCGCCGCCACCACGTAGTCGGTTTCCGTCGGGAAGGCGACGCAGTGCCCCTCGGCGAGGGCCTGAACCGCGCGATGCACGACGTCCCGCGGGTCTTCGGTGCGGCGCAGATCGATGACCATCGGCGGCATGGCGCGGGGCCGGGTGGCCTTGGCAGCCGAGGGCCGAGGCCGCCGATCTTCCGACAACCGGCCGCACGGCAATGACTTCCCGAAAACTACCGCGGTCCGCGCGGGCCAGTCAAGCATCGGTGGCTGGGCAAGACGCGTCGACTGCCTCGCCCGGACTGGCACTGCTCCGCTTCCTGCCGGCAGGATGGATCGGTGCCGCCGCCGCTTTCCTGGGCGGACACTTTTCGGCTTGTGGCGGCCCATCCGGCGCCGGTATCTCTCCCCGGCTTCCGCCTCCGCCACCCGGGAATCGGCCCGCCCGATGACCAGACGCTCCTTCCCGATCCGCCTCCAAGCGGTCCGGCCGCTGGCCGCGGCCCTGCTCTGCCTGCTGGCCGCCCCGGGGGCGGCGCAGGTCCCGGAGCGGCTTCCGCCCGTCGGCGAGACCGCGGCCGCCGCCACGGCGCAGGGCGACGTGATCGTCGAGGTGCGCATCGAGGGCAACCACGCCACGGACGTCTCGAAGCTGCCGAAGCTCGGCACTCGGGCCGGACAGATCTTCGATCCGCAGGCGATCGAGGAGGACGTCCGCACGCTCCACCGGTCGCGGAAGTTCATCGACGTGCATCCCAAGTACGTGCGGGTCGCCGAGGGGATCGTGGTGGTCTTTCAGGTGGTCGAGCGGCCCCTGCTGCGGTACGTGAAGTACGTCGGCAACGAGCGGGTCACGACCCGCACCCTCCGCAAGAAGGCGGAGATCGATGTCGGCGACTCGATGGATCCGTACGTCGTCGAGGAGGCTCGGAGGAGGATCGAGTCGCACTACCACGAGAAGGGTTTCGAGGGGGCCCGGGTGACGACCGTCGAAGGCAGCAAGCCTGGGGACAAGGGGGCCGTGTTCCTGATCGACGAGGGACGCAACCGCAAGGCGCTGTGGACGACGTTCGTCGGCAACACCATCGCCAGCGACGCCCGCCTGCTGACGCAGATCAAGTCGAAGCCGGGGGTGCTCTGGGTCCTCGGCGGCAACGTCGACGGGAACGTGATCGACCAGGACGTCGAGACGCTGACGTCCTATTACCGGAGCCTGGGGTTCTTCCAGGCGAAGGTGGGACGGGAGGTCGAGGTGGTGCACGAGGGGACGCGTGACTGGACCCACATCACCTTCGTGATCAACGAGGGCCCCCGGTACACCGTCCGCAACGTCTCGTTCCTGGGCAACAGCAAGTTCAAGACGGAGTTCCTCGAACGGGACCTGAAGCTCAAGGGGGGCGAACACTTCAACCAGTCCAAGATGGACGCCGACCTGAATCTGATCCGCGACATCTACGGCGGCCGGGGATTCGTGTTCGCCGACATCCGTGCCGATCCACGCTTCCTCGAGGAGCCCGGCCAGCTCGACCTGGTCTACAACGTCTCGGAGGGGCAGCGGTACCGGGTCGGCAAGATCAACGTCCGGATCCGCGGTGAGCACCCGCACACGCGGCACAGCACCGTGCTCAACCGACTCTCCCTGCGGCCCGGCGACATCCTCGACATCCGCAAGCTGCGCGACGACGAGCGGCGGCTCAAGTCGAGCAGCCTGTTCCTCGCCGATGCAGCGAAGGGAGAGGGTCCCAAGATCGTGTTCTCCAAGCCCGAGCCCGGTGACACCCGAGTGGCTCGCGAGCCGGAACCCGCCAAGCCGCCCGGCTTCCGCGGCCAGAGCCCCGACGACGAGCCTGCCGCGGTGCTCGATCTGGTTCTGGAAGCCACGTGGAACGACCGCGAATCCCAGGCGGCCGCCGACGAGCCGGCGGCCAGCGACCAGCCGGCGGCCACGGCAGCCCGGCCGGTGTGGCGCGGCCAGAGTCCCGGGTATCCGGTGGCAGGCCCCGCGCAGCCATTCGCGGCTCCCGCCGGAGTCCCCCAGCAGCCTGCGTTCCAGGTGCCGGTGATGGCACCGCCGCCGCAGGGCTGGCCCACCGCGACGCCCGCTCCGGTCCCAACGCCGGCCGCGGCCGCCTGGGGTGGCGCCGCCCTGGCCCCGGCCGCCCCCAATGCGCTCGACTACTCGCGGACCATCGCACCGCCGCCCCAGGTCTACACGGCCCAGCAGCAGCTGCCGCCCGGCCAGCAGCCGGCCCTGCAGCCGGCGCTCGGGGGTGGCATGCCGTTCGGCGCGACGCCGGTCGCCCAGTTCGATCCCAACCAGCCCCCCGCATTCCAGCAGCCGGGCATGGTGCCCGACTTCGGGGCCGACCCCTCGCAGGTGTTCCCGGGCAACGAACCCTACGTGATCGTGGACGTCGACGCCGAGGAGACCCAGACCGGGCGGCTGATGATCGGTGCGGGCGTCAACTCCAACGCCGGTCTCGTGGGCAACATCGTGATCGACGAGCAGAACTTCGACATCCTGCGCCTGCCCCGCAGCTGGGACGACATCCGCAACGGCACCGCCTTCCGGGGAGCCGGACAGCGGTTCCGGCTGGAAGCCGCCCCGGGCACCCAGCTGCAGCGGTACATGGCCACCTTCCAGGAGCCGTACCTGTTCGACACCCGCATCGGGTTGTCGCTCTCGGCCTCCTACTTCACCCGCTACTTCTACGACTGGGCCGAGGCCCGCACGGGCGGCCGGATCGGCCTGGGATACCAGTTCCAGTTCGCTCCCGACCTGTCGGTGAATGCCGGCTTCCGCGGCGAGAGCGTCGACGTCTTCAATCCCCGGCTCAAGACACCGGACATCGTCGACATGCTCGGCACCAACTCGGTGTACGGCTTCAGCGCGGGGGTCATCCACGACACCCGCGACAGCCCCTTCCTGCCGACGCAGGGGCATCTGGCGACGTTCGAGTTTGAACAGGTGATCGGCACCTTCGTCTATCCCCGCGGCATCGCCGAGGCGAGGCAGTACTTCCTGCTCAACGAGCGGCCCGACGGCTCCGGTCGCCACGTGCTCTCGATCGGCTCGATTCTCGGCGTCTCAGGACCGGACACGCCCGCCTACGACAACTTCTTCGCCGGCGGCTACAACACCATCCGCGGCTTCGTGTTCCGCGGCGCCAGCCCCCGGCAGACGGTCGCCGGCAAGGAGCCGCTGCCCGGGCAGGCTGCGGCGATCGTCGGCGGCCCGTTCGAGTGGCTCAACACGATCGAGTACATGTTCCCGATCACCGCCGACGACACGCTCCGCGGGGTCGTGTTCACCGACGTCGGCACCGTCGAGTCGAACGTGTCGATCAACAACATGCGGGTCGCGCCGGGTTTCGGCCTGCGAATCACGCTGCCGGCCATGGGCCCGGCCCCGATCGCCCTCGATTTCGCCGTCCCGGTGGCCTACGCCCCGTACGACAGCAAGCAGCTGTTCAGCTTCTTCGTGGGATTCGCACGATGAGCCCCCGCGCCGACCGAGCCGCGTCGCCGACCGCCGAGCGGATTCTCGTGGTCTGCACGCAGTACCTCGGCGACACGCTCCTGGCGATCCCCTTCCTCCGCAACCTGCGTCGTCGGCATCCGCTGGCGGTGATCGACGTCTGCGCGGCGGCGGGCCCGCGGGCCCTGCTGGACGCCTGCCCCTACATCGATCGGTTCGTGTCGTGGCAGCGGCCGCCGCGGCGGCGGCGACGGATCGCCACCGCCTGGGCCGGGATCGTCGCCGAGGCGGCGTGGCTGCGGTCGCAACGATACTCCCGGGCCTACCTGCTCAAGCCTTCCCTGTCAGCGGGCGTGCTCGCCACGCTCGCCGGGATTCCCGCGCGCATCGGCTTTCACGGCGAGAGCGGCCCGTTCCTCACGCGGCGGGTGTGGAGGGGGGTCGGCAGGCACCAGGTCGAGGCCTACCTCGACCTGCTGCGTGCCGAGGGAGCGGAGGTGGACGACGCCCACAACGAGAACTGGGTGGCGGAGGACGCGGCCCACCGAGTCGCCGCCCTGCTGGAGAGACTGCCCGCCGGGCAGGCCCGCGTGTTCCTCGCCGTCCGGACCACCGACCCCCTCAAGCTCTGGCCGGCCGACCGCTGGCGGACGCTGCTCCGCTGGCTGGTCGAGGACCGTGGCTGCGAGCTGGTTCTCTGCGGCGGTCCGGCCGACCGTGCCGCGCACGGCGAACTGCTCCGCTCCTGCCCGGCGGCGCTGGCGGCACACCTCCACGATCTCTCGGCCGAGGTTCCCCTGGCCGATGCCGCGGCGCTCATGGCGCGGATGGATCTGTGCATCGGCGTCGACACGGGCATGGTGCACCTGGCGGCCTCGGTGGGCGTACCCGTGGCCGTGATCGCGGGGCCGTCGGACCCGAATCGCTGGCAGCCGTGGGGCACCCGCTCGGTCGTGCTGCGATCGGCGCGCCTGCGCACGTCCTGGAGCGATCGTCTGGAGATGGCGGCGCGCCGCGGGGCTCCGCTCGGCTGGCCACTGGGCCGGGCGGACATCGACGACATCGGCGTGGATGACGTCCGGGCGGCCGTGACGCCGCTCCTCGCCGAGCGACCCGTTCGGACCCTCGATCTCACGCACGGCTCGTTCCGCTATGCCGTCGTCGCGGACGGCGGATCGGCCGTCGGACCCGTCAGCCGCGGGCCGGCACCGGCGGCCGCGATCCCCGCGACGTAGCCGCTCGCCCAGGCCCACTGGAAGTTGAAGCCGCCGATGCGGCCGTCGACGTCGAGCATCTCGCCGGCGAGATGCAGACCCGGACAGATCCGGCTCTCCAGCGTGTCGAGCCGGACCTCCGTGAGCGGCACGCCCCCCGCCGTCGCCTCGGCGACCGCGAAGCCGCGGTCTCCGGCGATCGGCAGCGGCGTGGCGACCACCGCGGCGGCCAGCGCCCGCCGCAGTTCGCGGGGCAGGTCGCCGGCAACCGGTGCCGCCGCCGCCGCGCACAGGCACCGGGAGAGCCGCTCGGTGAGCCGCTCGCGAAGCACGGCCAACGCCCCACGCCCCTGACCCGCCACCAGGAGTCGATCGATCGACTCGGCCGTCTCGCCGGGCAGCCAGTTGATCGCCAGCGTCGCCGACGCATCGGCATGCCGGGCGATGAGCCAATGGCGGCTGATGTCGAGTACGGCGGGGCCCGACAGGCCCAGGTGCGTGCACAGCACGCTGCCGGTGACGGCCTGCAGCAGCTTTCCGGCGCCGGAGCGGAGCGAGAGGGTGGCGGGCAGCGCCAGGCCAGACAGCGCGGTGATCCAGTGGCCGGCCGGCAGCAGCAGCGGCACGAGCGCCGGCACCAGCGGATCGGCGAGCGTGTGGCCCAGCGACCTGGCCAGGTCCAGGCCCTCGCCGTCGGAGCCCGACTTCGGCAGCGATTTGCCCCCCGTGCAGAGGATGACGCGGCCGGTGCGGATCGTCCCCGCCGCCGTCGTCACCACGAAGCCGGCGGCCGCGCCGGTGATCGCCGAGACCCGCGCGGGGTGCAGCAGCTCGACGCCTGCCGCCGACGCCTCGCGGAGCAGCGCGTCGAGGATGGTCCGCGAGGAGTCGGAGACCGGAAACAGTTTTCCGGTGTCGGCCTCGCGATAGAACTCCACCCCGGCCGCCCCGAAGAACGCGGTCGTGTCGGCGACGGTGAACCTTCTGAGCACCTTGCGGATGGCGGGGGGGGTGGCACCGGCATAGTCGGCTTCGGTGACCGCATGATGCGTGACGTTGCAGCGACCGCCGCCGGCCACCAGGATCTTCGCGCCCAGCCTGCGGGCCCCGTCGACGGCGAGGATCGTCAGCGGCCGGCCGGCCGCCCGCGCCGTGCGGCCCGCCCAGGTGGCGGCGAACAGGCCCGCCGCCCCGGCACCGACGACGAGCAGATCGACCTCGCGGCAGCCCGCACCGGCGGCGGCCATCGCTACCACCGGTGGTGCACGTGGGGTCGGATCAGCGAATCGTAGACCTCCTGAACCGCCTCCATCGTCTCGGGAGACGGTCTCGGCAGGGCGGTGGCGGACGCATTCTCGATCACGCGCGCGGCACCCCGCGCTCCGGGGATCACGCAGGTCACGGCCTCGAAGGCCAGGATCCAGCGAAGGGCGAACTGCGCGAGGGTCATCCCCGCCGGCACGAACGGCCTGAGCCGCTCCACGGCCGCCAGTGCCGTCTCGTACGGCACACCCGAGAACGTCTCTCCCTTGTCGAATGCGGACCCTTCCCGGTTGAAGCTGCGGTGATCGTCGTCCGGAAACACGGTCTCGCGGGTGAGCGTGCCCGAGAGCAGGCCGCTGGCGAGCGGCACGCGGGCGATGACCGCCACCCGGCGGCGGAGCGCCTGCTCGAAGAACAGCTCGATCGGCCGGAGGCGGAAGGCGTTGAAGATGATCTGCACGCTCTGCACGTTGGGGTAGTCGATCGCCTTGAGCGCCTCCTCGACCTTCTCGACGCTCACGCCGTAGAAGGCGATCTTGCCGGCGGTCACGAGGTCGTCGAGCGCCGCGAACACCTCGGGCCGGTAATAGACTTCCACGGGCGGGCAATGGAGCTGCACGAGATCCAGCCGCTCCACGCCGAGGTTCGCAAGACTGCGATCGACGAACGCCCCGAGATTCGCGGCCGTGTAGCCGGCAGCGGCATGCGGCGACAGCCGCCGGCCGGCCTTGGTGGCCACGATGAAGGGCTCGTCCCGCTCGCGGCGCAGCCTGCCGAGCAGCTGCTCCGAGCGGCCGTCGCCATAGACGTCGGCGGTGTCGAAGAACGTGATTCCGCTGTCGACGGCCGCATGCAGGGCGGCCATCGACTCCACGTCGTCGGCGCCTCCCCAGGCACCGCCGCCAATGCCCCAGGCGCCGAAGCCCACCTCCGACACTCGCCAGCCGGTGCGTCCAAACGGTCGTGTGTTCATGCGCCGCAGTCTCCCGAATCGGCCGCTACACTTCCACCACATGCCCGCGACACCCCGCGAGAGCCGTGCCGAACCCTGGTGGACCGACCACCGGTCACGAACGCTGGCAGCCGTCGGACTCCTGCTCGTGTCGAGCGGCCTGGTGCACCTGCCGGTCTGGGCGGTATTCGGCGGTGCGTGGGAGGGCCCGGTCACCTGGCGGAAGCCGATCCTGTTCGGGATCTCCGGGGGTCTGACGGCGATCTCCCTGGGCTGGGTCTGGTCGCTGCTGCCGCCGCGTCGGGGAGATGCGTGGCTGGCGGCGGCGACGGCCTGGGCGCTCTTCGTGGAGGTGTTCCTCATCGACCTGCAGCGCTGGCGGGGCGTGGGGAGCCACTTCAACCGCGCCACCCCGCTCGACTCGATGCTGTTCGATGCGATGGGGGCGTTGATCGTCGCGGTCACGCTGGTGATCGGAGACCTCACCGTGCGGCTGGTCGTGCGGCGCATCCCCGTGGCGAGTGACACCCTGCTGGCCGCCCGGTGCGGGATGCTGCTGCTGCTGGTCTCGTGCCTGCTTGGAATCTGGGTGGGCATGCACGGCGACGCCCGGCTCGGGCAGGGGCTCGACCCGACCCGCATCGGGGCCGCGGGCGTGCCCAAGTTCCCGCACGGGATCGTGATCCACGCCGTGCAATGGCTGCCGGCGATCGCCTGGGCGGCCCGGCGCGCCGGCCTGCCGGAACCGGTGCGCCGGAGCCTCGTGGCCCTGGCCGCCGCGGGCTCGACCCTGTTGCTGGTCTACGCGACCGCGCAGACGACACTCGGCCGCGGCCGCTTCCAGGTCGGTCTGGTCACCACAGCCGTGCTGGCGGTGGCGGTCGCCTGCCTGGCGATCCCGGCCGTCGTCACGGCGTGGGCCTGGCTGAACCGTCGCCGGTGTCCACCGCCCGTCGCAGGATGAAGCGGGCGACCACGTGCAGCACGAAGCCCACCGGCCCGAGCAGAAAGGTGAGCACCAGGCACACCGTCCGCACCGGCCAGGGAACGCCGAGCCTGACCGCGTCGCGGGCGATCCAGGCGCCCACCACCATGTCGAACACGAGGTAGTGCGCCCAGGCCGCGGCGAACACCCAGTCGTCGGCGAACATCGCCTTGAGACCGCCGATCGTGAATGGATCGCCCGGCGGGGGGCCGTTCTCGACGAGCTTCCACCCGATCACGGCGGCGTAGCCGACGGCGAGCAGGGCGGGCACCACGATCGCGCACAGCAGGTGCGACACGGCCCGCCGGGCGGGGAACAGGATCAAGGCCACCCATGCGAGCAGGGCCACGCTGTTGGTGACGGAGAAGAAGGTCTCGGCCATGGCAGCGGCCCCGGGCGTCACTCGCTGCGAACCCACGCTCGGAAATCGTACTGGAGCGTCCGCCCGCCGTGCTCGATCACGAGGCTGTCGGCGTCCAGGGACTGCCGCACCCAGCGATTCCCCAGGAGCGGAAACGTGGCGTAGTCCACCGGCTCGCCGTCCACGAGGTGCTGCCGGTCGTAGGCGACTCCGTGCGGGCGGTGGGTGATGTCGAGCACGTGTCCCGCCAGCGATGTGAACGTGAGCCGGGGCGGATCGGCGGCGAGCCGCGTGGCGTCGACGCGCGTGCGCCCCGTGATCGCGGCGGCGAACCGATCGAGTTCGGCGTCGACGCCCCCGCCGGCGAACGGCTCCAGGGGCGTGGTTTCGAGCACCCAGCCGGTGCGACGGGCCTCGCTGCCGAGCACGTCGCACTGCTCCGCGTCGCGGTGGGCCGCCCAGCGGGGCTCTCCACCGAGCCAGAAGGCGAACAGCATCGACCCGGCGTGGCAGAGGATCCAGGAGTCCCGCTCGATCCGCTTCACGATCGCCCCGGTGGTCACGAAGGGCGCCTCGATCCGCCAGTAGGGATATCCTTCGGGCACCGCCGAGACGCCGATCAGCGTCCGGCCGTGCTGGAGCGACGCCGCGAAGGGGTTCTCCCCGTAGCCGAACGCATTGGCCTTGTTCTCGGCGAGATCGTACGGCCGATGCGGGTTCTCCTGAAACGGCATGAACGAGCTCTGCGGCCGGTCCGACACCCACTTGAGCATCTGCCGCCGCGACTCCTTGTAGTGAGCGTCACGGGGGGTCTCGAGCAGCGTCCATTCGCTCCCCAGCGCGTAGGCTGGCTCATGGTGGATCGTGTAGCGGATCGTGGTCCCGCGGCTGCCGCGGTGGGTGAACGGCTCGTCGCGGTCGGTGGCGACGGCGGCCAGGATCTCGGGGGGCCGATACGGCGTTGGGAATGCGAACCAGCCCGAGTGGTGCTCGGCGAGCCCGCGGACCGGCCGCTCGGCGCCGAACAGGAGCCAGCCGATCGCGGCGGTGCAGTCCATCGCGTCCGGCCCGGTCATGCTCGCCGCGAAGAACTTCGCCCGGCTCGCGGGGCTCACGTGATAGCCCCGGTGCCAGCCGCAGGCCACGTGCAGGAGCAGCGCGTCGAGGGTCATCGAGGCCCGGTGGCGGACGGTGTCGTCGGCCGCGAAGTCGGCCAGCAGTTTCATGGCGACCAGATCGATGCCCAGGTAGGTGGGTGCCCCGTACTCCGAGGCGTTGCGGCGGACGATCTCGTCGCAGGCGGCGAGCAGCCGCGCACGCGTGGCGGCGCGGATGCCGGCCGAATCGAGCCCGTCGGCGTCGACGAGGTCGGGCCACTGCTCCGCGGCCACGAGGCCGGCGCCGTCGCTCAGCAGCCTGAAGTTGAGGGCCCCGTAGCCCCGCCACTCGCGATGCCCGTAGCGGCAGACGTATGCCTTCGTGGCCGCGGCGATGCGTGCGGCCGCTGCCGCCGGAAGGTGGGGGCTCGTGCGGCAGAGCATCCACGCGTGCACGAGGGCGTGCTTGTTGAAGGGATCGGGAATCGTGGCCGGGGCCCGGGGCGTCGCGGTGCGATTCGCCTCCTCCGCGGCGGCGATCCAGCCGGCCACCGCCCGATCCGTGTCGACTCCCTCGAGCAGTCGCGCCACATACGGCGCCATCGCCTCCTTGGCGAACCCCGGGCGGCTCGGCTCCAGGGCAACGCAGCGGGCGACGAGGTCGGCAGACCGGACCGCGGCCGTGATGGACCCGCCGGCAGGAGTCGCTGCGGCACCCACGGCGCGGCTCCGCGCCGCCCCTGCGCTGTGGTGCGCCGGCACCATCCACGCCAGGGGCCCCGCCTGCAGCCAGACGAGCAGGCCCATCAGGGCCGCGAGCGCCAGGGAGTGCGGAAAGACCCTCCTCAGAATCATCCCCTCGCGATGGTGCGTGCCCGTGGCGGTGGCCGAAACGACGATGCTCTGCGCGTCGATCATCTTGCCCATCACGCCGCCGGTGCTGTTGGCGGTGCAGACCAGCAGCGGGTCGAGCCCGAGCTGCTCGGCCGTGACCCGCTGGAGGCTGCCGAACATGGCGTTGCTCGAGGTGTCGGAGCCGGTCAACGCCACCCCGAGCCAGCCGAGCAGCGGGGCGAAGAAGGCGTAGGCGGCGCCGGTTGACGTCAGCGCCAGGCCGAGGGTGACGTCGGTCCCCGAAGAGCGCGTCACGAAGGCGAGGGCGAGCATCGCGGCGATCGTGACGAGCGAGTCGGCCAGCCCGCGGACCGTTTCCAGCCAGATCGCACCCGCCCGCCGCCAGCGGATGCCGAGCCACGGCACGGAGGCGACCGCGGCGACCAGGATGCCGGTGCCCGCCGCCGACAGCCAGTTGAACCGGTAGACGGCCCGCTCGATCTCGCGCGGCTCCCGCGTGGCAGGGGGCACCTTGGCGACGCGGCCATCCAGCCACGGCACCGCGTACTCCGGCGCGACCGCCGCTCGGGGCAGCACGATTGCCGTCCCCCGCCCCTCGAGCACCGCCTTCGCCTGGGGCAGCCCCCAGAGGAACACCGCCGCGGAGAGGAACACCCACGGCATCCACGCCCAGGCGATTCGCACCCGCGTGTCGAGCGGGATCGCCCCGCTGCCGGCGTCGTGCGCCCAACCGTCTCCGTGCCGCCAGACGGCGGCCGGCCTCCAGCCGCGCAAGAACGCCGCGAGGGCCCCGAGGCTCGCGACTCCCCCCACCACGTCGACCAGCGCCGGCCCCACGAACGTCGCCATCGCGTACTGCACGGCGGCGAAGGTGCCGCCGCAGACGAGCACCGCCGGCCAGACGCCGGCGAGTCCGCGCCAGCCGGCCATGGCGGCGACCATCCAGGCCGGGACGAGCAGCGAAAACAGCGGGAGTTGGTGGCCGGCCATCGTCGAGATCGCCCGCTCGTCGAGGCCGGTGACCTTGGCCAGCGTGACGATCGGCGTGCCCAGCGCGCCGAAGGCGACCGGCGCCGTGTTCGCAAGCAGCGCGAGGCAGGCCGCTTCGAGGGCCGGAAACCCGGCGCCCACGAGCAGGGCGGCGGAAATGGCCACGGGCGCCCCGAAGCCGGCGGCACCCTCGAGGAAGGCGCCGAACGCGAAGGCGATCAGGAGCGCCTGCAGGCGGTGATCTGCCGACAGGCCGGTGACGGACCGCTTCATCACCTCCAGCGCCCCGGCCTCGACGCACAGCCGGTAGAGGAACATCGCCGTCACGATGATCCAGCCGATGGGAAACAGGCCGAAGGCGCTGCCGTGCACGGCGGCGGCGGTCGCGGTCGGGACCGGCATGCCGCACACGCCCACGGCGACCGCCAGGGCCACCGCCAGCGCGGTCAGGGCGGCCCGGCGTCCCGACCAGCCGGCGAAGGCCAGCAGGCCGAGGAGCGTGGCCAGCGGCAGGGCGGCGACGAGCGTGGAGAGCCACCGCGAACCGAGCGGGTCGTACGCGTGCTCCCAGACCATCGCGGCAGGCTCCGTGGACCTCGGCCGGAACCTACTTGCTCAGCACCTTGAGGAAGGTGATCACGTCGAGGAACTCGTTCGGCGAGAGCGTGGCCGCCAGGCCCTCGGGCATGCTGCTCTGCTTGAGGAGCGTCCGTTCGTCGATCTCCGTGACCGGGATCCGCTTCTGCTCCTTGCCGTCGAAGATCGTCACCTGCTCGGGCGTCTCGCTCACCAGCAGGCCCGTGATGCTGCGGCCGTCGTGCGTCAGAACCGACGTCGAGAGATATTTCTCCGCGACCTCTGCGTTCGGGTCGACGATCGACTCCACCAGTTTCGCGGCGGACAGCCGCTTGGCGACGCCATCGAGGGCGGGGCCGAAGTCGGCGCCCGCGCCGTCGACCTTGTGGCAGGCGATGCACGCCCTCCCGAACACCGTCTTCCCGTTTCTCCAACTGCCGCCCGGCATGTCCGCGAGCGCCTGCATCGCCTTGTTCCGCGCCTCCTCGGGCTGCGGCTCCTGGCTGGTGAGGATCGAGAGAAACGGCCGAATCTGCTCGGCTTTCCTCTCCAGGCCCAGCACGCGGGCGACGATCGCCGCGGCGGGTGAGTCGGCGGCCACGAGGCCGCCGGCCTCGTTGACCTTCCGCCAGACGTCGATGGTGGCTCCCAGGGCCGCGTCGCAGGTGTAGTCGACGAACGGGTCGGTGGGCTCGACGTTCGCCGCGGCCACCACGGCCCGGATCGCATCGAGGGTGGCGAGGAAACTCAGGCCGCGGACCGCCTCGCACCGCACCCGCGGGTGCGGGTCGACGGCCTGGGCGGCCAGCAGGGCCGCCGCGTCGTCGATCCGGTCGCGCTCGTCGGCGAGCACCCGCGTGGCGGCGGCGCGGGCGTCCGGCGTGGCCGCCCGCAGCAGGCCGCTGAGGAGCCCGCGGTCGATCGCGTGGAAGCTCTGCTGGAGCCAGAGGACCTCCATCCTCAGGCGATCGGCGCCATCCGCCGACAGCGACGACGACTCGAGGCCGGCGAGCCACTCCGCCGCCGCGGCGAGCACCGCCGCCCGCGGCCGGGCCTGGAGATCGGCCCGGGCCCGGTAGCGGGTGCGCCACTCCGGCGCCGTGAGCTGCTCGAGCACGTGGCGGGTGGAGCGGCCGACCTGCGTGGCCGGCTCGAGCAGCGGCTTCTCCGCATAGACGAGCCGGTAGACCCTGCCTCTGACGTGATCCCGATTCGGGTCGCGTTGGCTGTACTGCATGTGGCCGATCAGCGGATTGGCCCAGTCGCCGAACCAGAGCGCGCCGTCGGGGCCGATCTGCGGATCGACCGGGCGGAAGTGCTTGTCGGTGCTCTTCAGGAGGTCGAACGGAGTCTTCGGATCGGCGGGATCGTGACGCACCCTCACTCCCTTGTACCCCGCGCCGTCGTCGGAGATCGTCCAGCGCGGAATCCCGTTCATGTTGATCACGCAGGCGTAGATGAACTGGTCCTGCACGTCGTCGGGAAACTGCCGCGTCCGGAGGAACTCGCTGCCGATCACCGGCCGCATGCCTTCGTTGTCGAACACCGGGTTCATGCCCTTCCGGCCCCCGTACTGCCTGCCCGACAGCGGCGTGTCCCAGTGCTGCGTCGCTCCGGTGCCGTCGCCGCAGATTCCCTGGCCCCACTCGTTGAAGACGTAGCACCACGGGTTGCCGTAGCCCGGCGTGACGAAGTGCCGGATGCGCCACGTCCGCGGGTCGAGGACGTAGGCGCCGGATGAGCCGTGGTTCCGAAACGGCCCCCACGGCGTCTCGAGCGTGGTGCTCATCGCGATGCCCTCGAGCATGTGCAGGAGTCCGCCGGGGCTCGCCTCGAAGGCACCGGCGGTGTGGTGGGTGTCCTCGGTGGCGAAGCCGTCGAGCACGTGCACGACGACGTCGGCCTTGTCGTCGCCGTCGGCATCCTTCAGCCACAGCATCCGCGGCTGGTCCATCACCAGCACGCCGCCGTCGAAGAACTGGAAGCCGGTCGGGCAGTGGAGCCGGTCGTAGAAGACCGTGCTCTTGTCGGCGGCCCCGTCGTGATCGACGTCCTCGAGAATCACGAGCTTGTCGGCGGGACGTGGATCGCCGGGCTTCCACTGGGGATAGCTGGGCATGGTCGCCACCCAGAGCCGGCCCTTCGAGTCGAACGCCAACTGCACCGGCTTGGCGATCTCCGGAAACCGCGACTCGTCTGCGAAGGACTTCATGACGAAGCCCGGCGGCATCGTGCACGTCTTGATCAGCTCGGCCGGCGGCAGAATCACGGGGCCACCCTCGGCGTTCTCGCTGTACGACTGCCGCGGCTCGCCAAACCTCGTCGCCGGGACGATCAGCTCTCCGGTCCCGGAGTCGTCGGGCGTCGCCGGTACGCGCTTGCCCTCGGCGATGTCCCAGACCCGTTGGTCGCGAACGGCGGCCATGGCACGAATCTTGGTGTACTCACGGGGAAACGTTTCCGTATCCCAGGTCCGGCGGCCGCCGTAGACGTACCAGCCGTTGATCATCCGGTAGTCCTGAAGGTGCACCCAAGACTTGTCGTTGACCGCGGCGCGAAGCTGCTCGAAGGCACCGGCCGCCAGCTGGCTCGACGCCGGCCCGCCGAACAGCACCCGGTCGAGGACGCTGCCCACGACTGCGTCGCCGGTCTCGTTGGCATGACAGCCGTTGATCGTGTGCTGGAGGCCCGGCTGCGCCGCGAACTCCTTCCGCGTGGGGTCGAACAGGTCCACGAACGCGATGCCCCGTTTTTCCGCCACCGCCTTGGCGGCGTCGCGGTAGCGGGCGAGCACCGTATTCTGCTGGTCGGCGTCGGGCAGATATGGGCTGCCGCTCGACTCAACGGCGATCGGGGACACGATGACAAACCGCGGGGCGGCCCCCGTTTCGTCACGGGGATAGCGGCCCGCCAGGTCGTCGAGCAACTTGTCATACGCGGCCGCGAAGGTGTCCTCGGCCCCCGGGCCCGCGAACGACTCGTTGAAGCCGAAGAACAGCAGGTAGGTGTCGGCTCCGCAGGCCGAGAGCGGATCGTCGAGCTTCGTGTAGTCGCCGGGTCGCTGCCGGATGCCAACCTCGTCGGCCGGCCAGGCGAAGTTCCGCACCACGAGCCGCTTGCCCGGGAAACGCTGGTGCAGCAGGGTCTCGAAGTGGCCGAACAGGTTCATCCGTTCGGCGGTGGAGTTGCCCACAAGCGCGATCCGCTCGCCGTCGAGCAGTTCCAGCGGCAGGCGGCTCGGGGACAGCGGCGGACGGGCCGGCCGCGGCGGGGTCGCCAGGAGCTGCCGCGCCGTGGCGAACGGATCAGCTTCCGGCGGCTTGGCCGGGGCCTCGGCAAAAACCCGCCCGGCCGCCGCAGCCGCGACGAGGCCGGCGGCGAGGCAGGTCACGGCCCGTCGGCGCGCCGCGAACAACGAGTCAATCCTGGGCAGGCAGGGCATGCGTGGCTCCGGAGAAGGCGACGGCCGCGTCAGTACAGCACACGAGAAGAAGCCGGCCATGGCCAAGGGGAATCTGTAGTCTATCACAAGCCGCAGAGGGCTTCATCTGTCACGACGAGCCCGGCCGCATCCTCAGGCGAGCAGGTCGGTCACCACGCGGGCGTGCTCCACGCCGGTGAGACGCTGGTCGAGCCCCAAGTGACGGTAGGTGAATCGCTCGTGATCGAACCCGAGCAGGTGGAGCACCGTGGCGTGGAAGTCGCGGATGTGCACGGGATCCTTGACGATGTTGTAGGAGAAGTCATCGGTCTCGCCGTGGATCATGCCCCCCTTTGCGCCCCCGCCGGCCATCCACATCGTGAAGCACCGCGGGTGGTGGTCGCGGCCGTAGTTCTGCTTCGACACGCCCCCCTGCGTGTAGACGGTGCGGCCAAACTCGCCCCCCCAGATCACGAGCGTCTCATCGAGCAGCCCCCGCGCCTTGAGGTCTTGAATCAGTCCGTAGCAGGGCTGGTCGATGTCCTTGCAGCCGCTCGTCAGCCGGCCCACGACGTTGGAATGCGTATCCCAGTGGTTGAGATAGATCTGCACGAACCGTACTCCCCGCTCCACCATCCGCCGCGCCATCAGCACGGAGTTGGCGAAGGTGCCGGGGTTGGTCGCGTCCGGCCCGTAGAGGGAGAGCGTGGCCGCCGACTCGGAGGCGAGATTGGTGAGTTCCGGGACGCTGGCCTGCATCCGGTAGGCCATCTCGTACTGGGCGATCCGGGTGCGAATCTCCGGGTCGCCGATCTTCTCCAGCGTCCGCTGGTTGAGGGCCTGCAGGCCGTCGAGCGTGGCCCGGCGGACCTGATTCGGCACGCCGGGCGGGTTGTTGATGTACAGGATCGGGTCGCCGGCGCTGCGAAAACTGACCCCCGAGTATTCCCCCGGCAGAAATCCGCTCGACCAGAGCCGGGCCCCGATCGCCTGCGCCTGCTCGGGCTTGCTCGACCGTGCCACGAGCACCACGAAGGTCGGCAGGTCGGCGTTGAGGCTGCCGAGGCCGTAGCTTGTCCACGAGCCGAGGCAGGGCCGCCCCACGATCTGGTTGCCGGTCTGCATGTAGCAGATCGCCGGCTCGTGATTGATCGCCTCCGTGTGCATGCTCCGGATGAAGCACATCTCGTCGACCATCTTGGCCGTCCAGGGGAGCACCTCGCTCACCCACATGCCGCACCGGCCGTGCCGCGCGAACTTGAAGATCGACGGCTGGATCGGAAACCGCTTCTGGCCGCTGGTCATCGTGGTCAGCCGCTGCCCGTTGCGGATGCTCTCCGGCAGGTCCTTGTCGTACCAGTCGTCCATCACCGGCTTGAAGTCGTAGAGATCCTGCTGCGGGGGGCCGCCCACCATGTGGAGGTAGATGACGTGCTTCGCCCGCGGGGCGAAGTGCGGGCCGGCCGCGGACGGCACCCGCTCCACGCCGACCGGCACGGACGGACTCGCCAGGCTCCGCTCGTGCGCCGCAAGCGCCGCCAGGGCGGCACCGCCGAGCAGGTGGCTGCCCTGCTCGAAAAAGCGGCGGCGGGTCAGGTTCAGCCCGAGCTCGTCGAGCGGAGAACGGATGGGGGGATTCACTTGCACAAGGCCTCGTCGAGATTCAGCAGTTCGTTGGCAAACATCGTCAACCCAGCGAGGAGCCCGGTGTCGGTGGATCGCGGCTTGGATTCCCCGACCGTCACCACGCCGTGCGCGTCGTCAGGATGGCTCTTGTAGTGATCGAGGAGCGCCGCCAGGGACGTCGTGGCGATCGCCATCTCGTCGGCATCCAGCGGCCGCGCGAGGACGCGCCGGGCCATGAAGTCGATCCGCGACTCGTCGCTCGCGCCGCCGAGTTCGAGCGCGCGGTCCGCCAGCGCCCGAGCGGCCTCCACGAACTGGGGGTCGTTGAGCGTCACCAGGGCCTGCAGCGGGGTGTTGGTCCGCTCCCGCTTGATGCAGCAACTCTCCCGCGACGGGGCGTTGAAGATGTCCATCGAGGCCGGCGGCGCCGACCGCTTCCAGAACCAGTACATGCTGCGGCGGTAGAGCCCCTCCCCGGAATCCCGCTTGTAGTTCCGCGTGTCGCTCCCATCCATCGCCACCGCCTCCCAGACGCCGTCAGGCTGATAGGGTCGGACGCTCGGACCCCCGATCCGCTTCACGAGCAGGCCGCTCGAAGCCAGGGCCATGTCGCGGACCATCTCAGCATCCATTCGGTATCGCGGCCCCCGGGAGAGCAGCCGGTTGGCGGCGTCCTTGGAAAGCTTCTCGGGCGTGGCCACGGCAGCCTGCCGGTAGGTGGCACTGGTCACCAGGAGACGGAAGAGCCGCTTCACGTCCCAGCCCGACTCGCGGAACTCGACCGCCAGCCAGTCGAGCAGGTCGGGGTGGCTGGGCAGTTCGCCGGTGGTGCCAAAGTCGCCGCTGGTCTTCACGAGCCCCGTGCCGAAGACCTCCTGCCAGAAGCGATTGACCGTCACGCGCGACGTCAGCGGATGCTCCTGAAGGAGCAGCCACTTGGCCAATCCGAGACGATTCTTCGGGAGCGACTCGGGAAACGGCGGCAGGATGTCCGGGGTGTCGGCAGCGACCTCGTCCTTCCGCCTGTCATATTCGCCGCGCTCCAGGACGAACGCCTCGGGCATCTCGGGCTTCTCGTTCATCACGTGGGCGACGGTGCCCCGCTTCCGGATCTCGGCCTGCTCAGCCTCGATCCCGGCCACGGCCGAGACGGCCTGCTGGTACGGCGTGTCGGTGGCGAGCCACGAGCCGAAGAGATCGTCGCCCGACTTGATCCGCTCCTCGGGAGTCAGTTTCACCAATTCGGCCAGCGACCCTCCCTTGGCAAGCCTCTCGACCTCGCCGGCCGTGAACTCCCGGCCCCAGATCGTGACCGCCGCGAGGCCGACCCCGCGGGCGTCGTCCTGCTTGGAACGGCCGCCGATGGTCAGCGGCACCGCGGTGCGGATCGTGCTCTTCTTGAACGTCGCTTGCTCGGTCTTGGTCTGCTGCGGCTTGCCGTCGAAGAAGATCTTTACGCCCTCCGCGGTGCCTGAGCCGTCGTAAGTGACCGTGACGAGCTTCCAGGTGTCGGCCGTGAGTTGCGGCTCCGTCCTGACCTTGATCGCGTCGTCCGGCCACGCATGAACGAGGTGCATCGCGATTCGCCGTCCCTGCACCCAGACGTCCCAGCCGCGGGCCGCAGCATCCTGATCCAAGCGGGCGATCAGGGCATAGGAGGTGTCGATGGCCGGGACACGGACCCACATCGACACCGTGAACGGCTGGTCGTACTCGAAGTCGCCGGCTCCCGGCAGCTCGGCTGCCCGACCGTCGAGCAGCAGGGCGGGGCGGCCCGTCGGCCACGCCTGCCACCGCGTCGTCGGCGTCAGCGCGACATCGGTCTGCTCCCCGAGCAGGCCGACCCGGACCTGCGAGCCGGCTCCTTCAACGAGCGGGACGTCGACCAGTGGCGTCTCACGGGGCACGATCGCTGCCACCGTTTCGGGCGTGGCCGCCGCGAGCCAGGCATCGTACTCCTGGCGGGCCGTTTTCCTCCGTGCGTCGACGGCTTCCCGGGCGGCCGGCAGCCGCTCCTCGAGTTCCGCGAACCGCGGCTGCTCCTCGGGCCTCGGCACTGGGAGGATCGGGGGGGTGTCCCGCACGTTGCCGTCCATGGCCTTCTGCGTCGTGTTGTTGAAGAAGGCGGACAGTTCGTAGAACTCCCGCTGGCTGAGCGGGTCGAACTTGTGGTTGTGACAGACGGCACACCCGGTCGTGAGCCCCATCCACACCGTCGCGGTGGTCTCCGTCCGATCGCGGGTGTAGAGCACCAGATACTCCTCGTCGATCGCGCCACCCTCGTTGGTGGTGATGTTGCAGCGGTTGAACCCGCTGGCGATCCGGTCGTCGAGGATCTGTGCGGGCGTGACGTCCGCGCCATGATCGGCGACGAGATCACCGGCGAGCTGGAGGATCGTGAACCGGTCGAACGGCAGGTTGCGGTTGAAGGCGTTCACCACCCACTGCCGGTAGGTCCACATCTCGCGGGAGTTGTCGAAGTGGATGCCGTGCGTGTCGGCGTACCGCGAGTAGTCGAGCCAGTGACGGCCACGGTGCTCCCCCCAGTCGAGGCTCGCCAGGAGCGTGTCGACCAGTCGCTCGTAGGCATCGGCGGCAGGATCGGCCACGAACGCGTCGACGACCGCTGGCTCCGGGGGAAGGCCCGTCAGGTCGAGCGCCACTCGTCGGGCGAGCGCCCGCCGATCGGCCTCCGGGGCCGGAGCCAGGCCGACGGCCTCGAGCCTGGCGAGCACGAACCGGTCGATCGGGTTGCGGATCCACTCCACCTGCTTGACCGCCGGCAGTTCTGGCCGGGCGGGCGGGATGAACGACCAGTGGGGCTGATACTCTGCCCCCTCGGCGATCCAGCGCTTGAGCCTGTCCTTCTGTTCTGCGGAGAGCGGTTTCTTGGCCGCCGGCGGCGGCATCACCTCCTCGGGGTCGTCCGAGAAGACGCGGTCGAGCAGCACGCTGGAATCAGGGTCGCCGGGCACCACCGCGGCCGATTCGACCGCTTCGTCACGGAGATCGAGCCGGAGGTCCGCCTTGCGACTGGCGGAGTCGGCCCCGTGGCACGAGAAACAGTGCTCGACCAGGATCGGCCGGATGTCGTCGTTGAACCGAAGTTCACCCGCGACGCCTGCGGTTGAACAGGCCAGGAGGGGAACGATCAGGGCCGGAAGGCAGGAAAAGCGACGCATCCTGAATCCTCGTTGCCGACACGCCCCGACTCCGAAGCGGAACGTTCAGCGGTGCAGTTCAAGGAATCGGCGTTGCGCTCCGCCGATCGATAGGTACCCCGAAGTTTAGCACCGGTATGGAGCACCGGCAAAGGATCGCCGAGAACCGTGCCCCCGGTGCACGCACGCGGTGGCCGCCGTAGAATTGCGCCTCCTCAGCAGAATCTGTGGGTTGATTCTGGCTCCGGTAGTTTGCCAAGGACATGAAACAACGCGATTTCAATGCCTTTCGCGGTCCGAAAGCCGAACGCTTTTCTGGTGGTCAGTTTTACGAC
>Ga0194130_10001344_pt1 | contig 40143 bp, 25 predicted proteins | sample TA2KigsurfametaG_FD_160084 | JGI IMG/M metagenome (GOLD analysis project Ga0194130, IMG submission 160084) | Freshwater microbial communities from Lake Tanganyika, Tanzania - TA2015050 Kigoma 12 surface | ecosystem: Environmental > Aquatic > Freshwater > Lake | place: Tanzania: Lake Tanganyika...
CGTTCGCCGCCGATATATTGATCGTCACCAACGCGGCATTCGCACCCGTGCCCGATGACAGCAGACCGTCGGACACTGACACCCGGAAACTCGTAGACCCGGATTGGTTTAGGGCCGGTTCAAAGGTGAGGTTGCCGAGATTGGCCACCGGGATGACCTGAGTGGCAGCCACCGGAGCGCCCGAGAGCTTGAGGACACCCGAAGCAGGCAGCGATTCGATCGTGTAGCTGACCACCGGCTTGTTGCCCAGACCATCCACATGGCTGTAGGCGCTGGTGAAGTTGGCCGCCGTGAACGTCACCGTGGTGTCTTCGGTGCCCGCCACAGAAACGGCTCCCTGAGTCGGGGCGTCATCCACCGGGGTGACCACGATCTTGAACTGGCTCAGCGGGTTGGCCGAGGCATTGTCGATGCCGCCGTTGGCGGTGCCGCCGTCATCCCGGACCACGATCGTGACCGTGGCGGTGCCATTGGCGTTGGTCGCCGGGGTGAAGGTGAGCGTTCCGTCGGCCGCGATGGCCGGCTGGGTCGAGAACAGCGAGTTGTTGTTGTTGCTCAGCGTGAAGCTGATCGCCTGCGAAGCCTCGTTGGTCGGGCCCACCGAGGTGGTCAGGAAGTAGTTCTTGTTGGTGAAGCTGCCACTGTCTTCCGCCACCGTGAACGAGGTGGCCGAGTATTCGTCGAAGGACGTGTACACCAACCCACCGTCGGTCACAGCAAAGAGGTCGCCGCCGTCCGCCGAGGCGGCCACGGCGAGCCACTTGCGGTCGCTGTCGCGGGCAACCCAGGTCACACCGGAATCGGCGGAGGTGTAGAGCTTGCCGCCGTAGCTGCTGGCCACCAGCTCAGACCCATCGGCCGACGAAGCGACCGAGGTCCAGTAGCGGGCACCGGCTCCGGCCTGCGCCGTCCAATTGGTTCCACCGTTGACGGAGGTGAAGAGGAATCCGTTGAGTTCAGCTGCGATGATCTTCTGACCGTTGGACGAAGAAGCCACCGCCGCCCAGAGACGGTTCTCCGACGAGCGCTGCACCCAGTTGGTGCCGACATCGCTCGAGGTGTAGATGCCGCCACCGTTGACCACGGCCACCAGGTTGGTGCCATCGGCCGAAGAGGCCACGGAGTTCCAAGGACGGGCGCTGTCGCGGGCCGTCCAGGTCACGCCGCTGTCCACGGAGTTGTAGATCTTGCCGTTGAACTCCACGGCGACGAGCTTGCTGCCATCGGCGGACGAGGCCACCGACTGCCAGCGACGAACGCTGTCGCGGGCCGTCCAGGTGACGCCCGAATCGGTGGAGGTGTACAGCTGACCCACCTCGACCGCGGCCACCAACTTGGTGCCGTCGGCCGACGAGGCCACCGACTGCCAGTTGCGGGCGATGTCGCGGGCGGTCCAGGTCACGCCTGCGTCGGTGGAGGTGTAGAGGTTGCCACCATCGACACCCGCCACCACCTTGTCGCCATTAGAGGAGACCGCGATGGACTGCCAAGCGCGGGAACCAGAGCCGCTCTGGGCGTACCAGAGGTTGCCGGCGAAGTTGGTGACGACCACGAGGTTCGCGCTCGGAGCGTCGTTCACCGACAGCACCGTGAAGGCCACGGTGGCCTCGGGAGCGCTCAAGCCGCCGACACCGGACTCGGTGGCGACGACCTTGAACGGCTTCGGACCGAAGTCGTCAGCCACCGGGGTGTACTTGAGGTTGTTCAAATCGGCCGCCGGGATGATCTGGTTCACGGTCACCGGAGTGGAGCCGAGGCTCAGCACGCCATTCACCGGGAGGGTCTTGATGGTCACGCTGCCCAGGGTGTTGTTCTCAACGTCGACGAAACCGGCCGCGAACTCGGACGTGGTGAACGTGGCAACATTGTCTTCGCGGACATCCTTGGTCAGGGAGAAGGCCGGAGTGTCGTTCACACCGGTGATGTTCAACGTGAGCGTTGCCGCAGCGGACGCGGTGCCGTCGGACACCGTGACCGGGAAGGTCGCCGTGGTGTTGGCGCTCAGCGCGTTGAGGGCCACCGCGTTCGGCGTGAAGGTGTAGGCACCCGAAGCGGTGTTGACGGCCAAAGTGCCATAGGTGCCGACCAACGTGGAGGTGGTACCTGCGACAGTCCCACCGGTGATGCCGTAGGTGAACGTCGTGCCGGTGTCACGGTCGCTGGCCGACAGCGTGCCGGTGCTGGCGGAGAAGGTGTCAGCAGCCGCAGTGTCCACGATGGTGATGGCCGTCGGAGTGGCCAAGGCCGGCGTATCGTTCGCGGCGGTGATGCTCACCACCAAGTTGGCCGTGCCTGAGCGAGCGCCGTCGGAAACGCTGACCGCGAAGGTCTCGCTGGCGTTGGCGGTCAACGCGTTGATGGCGGAGGCGTTGGCAGCGAAGCTGTAAGCTCCCGTGGCCGAAGTCACCGTCAGGGTTCCGAAGGTACCGGTCTTGGTGACGGCGCCGGCGTTGGCCGTACCGCCCGTGATGCCGTAAGTGAGGTTGACAGAGTCGATATCCGCACCCGACAACGTTCCGGTCTGCGCCGAGAAGGAGTCATCGATAGCCGTGTCGGTCAGAGCGATGGCGGTCGGGGTGGTCAGCGTTGGCGCGTCATTGACCGGGGTTACGGTGATCGTCACAGTCTCGGCCGCCGAGTCGGCGGTGCCGTCATTGGCCTTGAAGGTGAACGTATCCGTACCGTTGTAGTTGGCGTTCGGAGTGTAAGTGACCTTATCGCTTGAGATTGACCCGAGGGTACCATTGCTCGGCCCAGCCACAATTGAGTAGGTCAAAGGGTTTCCATCGGCATCCGTTGCAGATAAGGTGACCTCCTTGCTGGAATCTTCCAAAGTGCTAACGGCTACAGGCGTCGCAACCGGCGCTGCGTTAGCTGGACCGGCAAATGAGAATAAGCTTTTGGTTGGGACAATTTGATTTTTGAAACCAATTGAAAATGTTCGGGAAGAGCTACCGTAATTGCTTATATCATATCCCCAAACCAATTTAACCCGCAATTCTGTTGCATTTGCGGGGATCGTAATCTGTGTCGACGCTAGAACCGAAAATGGTCCCGATCCATCCGCGGGGTAAACTATTCCGTTGTCAGATCCATCTACTTTTGCCGAGAAAGGAAGGCCGTTCCCCTCATAGATAGAAGAAGAGTCGTGGTAAACATTCCAATTCGCAACTCCGGTATACGACCCGGTGGTTGTCCCGTCAGAATTTGCTGTGAGGGAGCCGGTCCAATTATCGAAGGTCTCAGAGAGAATAAAGTTGCCGTTATTGTCTTTTACCTCCACCAGGTAAAGGTAAATGGCTCCCGGCCCCGTGTAACTCTCGGGAACATAGCTCCCGAAGCCAATCGTAGCAGGACCGGGCGTAACGGGAATCACGACACTCTGGCTCGCGGAAGAATATGTCGCCTGAGAGTAGCCTGTCGTGATCAGGTTTGCGTCTGATCCGAAAGGCGTAGCAGATTGGCTCGCATTGGAATTGGCCTGAAATTCAAGGACTTTAGCTTCAGCGCCGAGGGCATCCTGCATATACCCGAGCAGGCCAAGGCCCACGGCACAAGCCGGTGCCCACAGTCGGCGGAAACTTTCCGACCAGTTCAGCCCTCGCCCGCTGGGGGCACCACTTCCTGGACTCATCGATTGTTCAGTCATGACGTTCTTCTTGGATGGATCTGCGCAAACAAAAAACCCATCTGCATCCCTCCACTTTCGAAGTCGAGCGGTGCAGACCGGGGCATAATCTTTCGGGCAACCTATCCTTCGGGTGAGGTTGTTCAACCTTTTTGTTTGGAGGGGTGGCACTCCCTTTTTTGCCGTTTTTCAGCCAAGATGGGAATCCAGGGTGATTTTTGCAGGGTAAGGCCTTGCCCCACACATTCCTTTGGGTTTCGTCAGAAAAAGAGCCGGCCGGAGACCTAAGGCGAGTCCGACCTACGGCCCGGTTTCCAGTCCTTGCCGTCCGTGGCCACTTGAGCCGGCTCCCCCAACGTTCCCAGCTCCGCCAACTTTCTGAGCTCCCCCAGCGCCAACGGCGCGGCCCATACCAGCCTGGGGCATCGCCCCATGGATACCACCCCCCACAACGTTCAAGGGCCAACGGCCCGATCCATCCCACCGCACGCCCCGCCACTGAACCGATTCATGGGCAGACCACGCCCATCGCCATCCCATCCGTACCGACACCACGACCGCCGCACGCGCCTATCAATCGGGCCTTCAGCCCTCCAACCTAGTGCAATGTCTCAAATAAGTATTTCCTAACATGAGCCCGCCATGCCATCTTTTCGACATGGCCCGACCGAAGATTCCGTTCGAACTTTCCCCTGAACAACGGGCAGAACTTCAGCGCCTTATCCAAGCGCCGAGCACGCCCCAAAAGCTGGTCCGGCGGGCTCGCATTGGATTGCTCGCTGCGGAAGGCAAAGACAACAAGGAGATTGCCGATGCTTTGGGTACCAGTCACGTGACGGTGGGATTGTGGCGTCAGCGTATTCTGGACATGGGTCTGACCGGTCTTCAGGAATCCCCCCGACCCGGAAGGCCCAAGACGCTGCCGGCCGAACGGGTTCAAACAGTGCTCAGCGAAGTCGTACGTCCTCCCAAGGGACGGGCCCGTTGGAGTTGCCGGACCATGGCTCGGCACAGCGGGCTGTCTCGTTCGGCGGTGCAGCGGATTTGGGCGGCCAACGACCTCAAACCGCACCGCACCCGGACTTTCAAGCTCTCCAACGATCCCCAGTTCGAGGCCAAATTCTGGGATGTCATCGGGTTGTATCTGGATCCTCCGACCCGTGCGATCGTCCTCTGCTGCGACGAGAAAAGCCAATGCCAGGCCTTGGAACGAACCCAACCCGGGCTGCCCTTGGGCCAAGGGCACGTTGCCACCCGCACTCACGACTATTACCGGCACGGGACGGTGACTCTGTTTGCCGTGTTGAATTACCTGAACGGAAAGATCCTCGCTGAACGAGCGCCACGTCACCGGCATCAAGAGTGGCTGAAATTCCTCAAGACCATCGATTCATCGACCCCGTCCGAGGTCGACCTGCACCTGATTCTGGACAACTACGCCACTCACAAGCACCCCAAGGTCATGAGATGGTTGGCCGCACATCCCCGCTTTCATCTCCACTTCACGCCGACCAGCGCTTCTTGGCTGAACCTGGTCGAACGATTCTTCCGCGATCTGAGCCAAGACGTGATTCTTTCCGGAAGTTTTGGGAGCACCAACGAGTTGGTCGACGCCATCTGGGGATACCTTGCCGAGCGGAATCTCAAGCCGCAGCGATACCAATGGCGGGCCGACGGTGCCGCGATTCTGGAGAAAATCCACCGAGCCCGGGAAGCACTGGCACGAAGCCAGAAAATTGATAAAGACAAATCAGAGACACTGCACTAGAGCCTCCTGAGCGCGCGGAGGCCAAGATCCCGCGGAGCCCGCACCCGAGACATACCATTCGAGGCACACTTGGCCCGCGGCTCGGCCACGCGGAGCGGACAGAGTCGGTGTTTCGAAGTGAAGATGGTATTTGCGTTGAGTCGGACCAAATGTAAAATCTATTTTAATGATTGCTCGCCCGTTTTGGACCGACCGGATCGAACAGTGTTGGCGCAAAGCGCCCATCGTTTGGCTCTCGGGAGTTCGTCGCGCCGGCAAAACAACACTGGCGGCCGGACTGGCAGATGCCCTCTACCTGAATTGCGACCTTCCGTCGGTCCAGCAACGGCTGGCCGATCCCGAGGCGTTTTATCGCTCGGTCACCCGATCACGACTGATCCTTGATGAAGTGCATCAACTGCCCGATCCCAGCATCCTGCTGAAGATCGGCGCCGACGCATTCCCTCGGCTCAAGATCCTGGCCACAGGCTCGTCCACACTCGCGGCAACTCAGAAATTCACGGACACCCTGACCGGGCGGAAGCGCAACCTGCATCTGGTTCCGGTGCGGCATGACGAACTGAGCGCATTCGGTGTTGCGGACCTGCGGCATCGACTGCTGCGCGGCGGCCTGCCACCGGCATTGCTGTCTCAGGAATATGACCCGGGCTTTTACTCGGAATGGCTCGATTCGTATTACGCGCGGGATGTCCAGGAACTGTTCCGAGTCGATAAGCGGGGTGGTTTTCTCAAACTCATCGAAAGCATTCTGCGCCTCAGCGGAGGCCAGATGGAGGCAACCGCGCTGGCCTCCCTCTGCGGACTCAGCCGGCCCACCGTCGTCACCTATTTGGAGGTGCTCGAACTAACCCATGTCGCCACGCTCGTCCGGCCGTTTTCTGGCGGCGGCCATCGTGAACTCGTGCGCCAACCCAAGATCTATGGCTTCGATTCAGGGTTCGTGGCCTACACCCGCGGCTGGAGCGATCTTCGGCCAGAAGACTGCGGCCTGCTCTGGGAACATATGGTCCTGGAACAGCTGATCTCGGATCCAAGCGAACCTGAGGTGCTCTACTGGCGAGACAAGGACCGGCACGAGATCGACTTCATCATTCCCGGCGCCCGGGGCTCTGCCATGGCGATCGAGTGCAAATGGAACGCGTCCGGATTCGATCCGAAGAATCTCAAGAAATTCCGTGAACTCCATCCGACTGGAGACAATCTGGTCGTCGCAGCCAACATTTCGGAATCCTATACCCGACAAGTGGCCGGCCTCACCGTCACCTTCACCGGAATCGACGGGCTAAAATTCTGATCCCCGCTGCGGTGTTCCTTCAGAACGCATCGGCTTGGTGTGTCGCGTACCCAGGGTTTCACCCTGGGCTGGTGTGCCGTGCCCCGTTGGGGAACTCCAGAAACCCGCCCAGCCACACCCCATTGCTACACTCCCCGCGTGACATAACCCTAGCCGCAGCGGGATAGAAGCTGGTCAAGGGAGATGGAGCGGTTCAATCTGTCCATCAATGCTCCCCCATACTCCGTCGAGAGCCAATGCTTGGCGGCATACCACCGGCCGGTGGGCCGCTTGGATTTGCCTCGCGGTTGCCCTCTGCCACTGCGGCAACCAGGCCGGCCCGATCACCCTAGACACCCGCTGGCGCACGGGCTCCACGAACCTCGCCGAGGCCACCCCTCACGAGGGCACCGTGACCTGGGAGGCCTCACGCACGGCCGTGGTGGTCTGCGACATGTGGGATCAGCACCATTGCCCCGATGCCACCGAGCGCGTGGGCGAGATGGCCCCGGCCATGAACGAGGTGCTCCTGGCGGCCCGGGCGCGGGGCATGCTGATCCTCCATTGCCCCAGCGACACGCTGAAGTTCTATCAGGATCACCCGGGCCGGAAACTGGCCCAGTCGGCACCGCCGGTGAAGACCGACATCCCCCTGCAGGGCTGGTGCTCGCGGATGATCGACCGCGAGGCCCCGCTGCCCATCGACGACTCTGACGGCGGCTGCGACGGGTGCCCGGAATGTCCCGGCTACGGGGCCTGGACCCGCCAGCACCCGGCGCTCGAGATCCGGGAGGGCGACGCCATCACCGATTCGGCCGAGGCGCTGTACCTCATGCGACAGCGCGGCATCACCAACGTCATCGTCATGGGCGTGCACATCAACATGTGCGTCCTGGGCCGCCCCTTCGCCATCCGCCAGATGGTCCAGCAGGGGCAGAACGTGGTGCTCATGCGCGACATGACCGACTCGATGTACAACCACCGCAAGGCGCCCTACGTGTCCCATTTCCGGGGCACCGAACTGGTCGTCGAGCACATCGAGCGCTTCTGGTGCCCCAGCATCACCCGCACGGCGTTCACCGGGAAGCCGCCCTTCCGCTTTGCCGGCGACGTGACCAGGAAGATCGCCCTGGTGATCGGCGAGAACGAGTACCAGACCTGGGAGACGCTGCCCGACTTCGCCCGCGAGCACCTGACCCCGCGCGGGTACACGATCACGCCGGTGATGGCCTCGCCCCGGGAGGGCGACCCCGAATTTCAGAACATCGAGGCGCTGCGCGATGCCGACCTGGTGGTGGTGAGCACCCGTCGGCGGACGCCGCCGCAGCGCCTCATCGACCTGTTGAAGGCGCATGTGGCCGCCGGCAAACCCGTGGTGGCCCTCCGCACGGCCAGCCACGGCTTCGACGCCACGCCCAAGGCCCCGGGCTACTTGGCCTGGCCGACCTTCGACAGCGACGTGCTGGGCCTGAAGTACGGCGGGCATTACAACAACAAGCCCCCGCAGGGGCCGCGCACCATCCTGGAGGGCGTGGCCGGCCAGGCCGCGCACCCGGTGATGACGGGCGTGACCGGCGCGCGGCAAATCACCACCTCGCACCTCTACAAGCAGTCGCGGCCGACCGATTCGGTGACGGTCCTGATGCAGGGCCGGGTCGAGGGGCAGACGACCATCGAGCCGGTGGCCTGGGTGAACACCGCCCAGGGTCGGAGGGTCTTCGCCACCTCGCTGGGCAACCCGGATGACTTCGCCACGGCCTCGTTCCGGCGCCTGCTGCTCAACGGCATCCTGTGGGGCTTGCGCGAACCGCTGCCGCCGGCCGACGCGCCGATGGCGGGACGGCCCATCGTGCCGGCCCCGAAGGAGGCCGCCATCGAGGCTCGACCCGCCGACGGCACGACCACGACCACGACCACGATCGCTGCCCGACCGGAGGCCACGGCCCAACTCCCCGCTCCGGTGACACCGCCCCCGGACCTCCCGCAGGAGGCCCCGGCCGCGGCATTGAGCCCCGGGGAATCCCTGGCCCGGTTCCGGGTGGCCGAAGACCTCGAGTGGGAGCCGTTGCTGGCCGAGCCACGGATCGCCCAGCCGGTGTTCCTGAACTTCGACGAACGCGGCCGGATGTGGGTGGTGGAGTACCGCCAGTACCCGTCGCCGGCGGGCCTCACGCGCATCAGCCGCGACAGCGTGTGGCGCTCGGTGTACGACAAGGTGCCGCCGCCGCCGCCCCGGCATTTCCCGGGCAAGGACCGCATCAGCATCCACGAGGACACCGACGGCGACGGACGGCCCGATCGGCATTCGGTGTTCGTCGACGGGTTGAACATCGTGACCGCCGTGGAGCACGGGCGTGGCGGGGTGTGGGTGCTGAACCCGCCCTACCTGCTCTTCTACCCCGATGCCAACCACGACGACGTGCCCGATGGCGACCCGGAGGTGCGGCTCTCGGGCTTCGGCCTCGAGGACACCCACAGCGTGGCCAACTCGCTGCGCTGGGGCCCCGACGGTTGGCTTTATGGCGCCCAGGGCAGCACGGTGACGGGCAACGTGTGGGTGCATGGGGCCGACGGGAAGCCGTTGAACGCCAAGGCCCTCTATTCGCAGGGACAGAACCTCTGGCGCTACCATCCCGAGCGCCGGATCTACGAGGTGTTCTCGGAGGGCGGCGGCAACGCCTTCGGCTGCGAGATCGACAGCCGCGGGCGGATGTTCTCCGGACACAACGGCGGCGACACCCGGGGCTTCCACTACCAGCAGGGGGCCTACCTGCAGAAGGGCTTCGAGAAGCACGGGCCGCTGTCGAACCCCTACGCCTTCGGGTACTTCCCGGCGATGGCCCACGACCGCATCCCGCGCTTCACGCACAATTTCGTGATCTACGACCACGGCGCGCTGCCCGACCGCTATGCGGGTCGTCTCTTCGGCGTGGAGCCGCTGCAGGGTCGCATCGTGATGAGCGCCATCACGCCCGAGGGATCGACCTTCCGCACCCGCGACCTGGGTCACCCGGTGACCAGCGACGACCGGTGGTTCCGGCCGGTGGACATCAAGGTCGGGCCCGACGGGGCGCTGTACGTCTGCGACTGGTACGACCAGCAGGTGAACCATTTCCGCAACCACGAGGGTCGGATGGATGCGGAGAATGGCCGGGTCTACCGGCTGAAGGCCCGCGGGGCCCGGCCGGTCCGGACGCCCGAACTGGGCAAGGCCACCTCGGCCCAGTTGGTGCAGGCCCTGGAGGCCACCAACCGCTGGACCCGGCAGACGGCGCTTCGGGTGCTGGCGGACCGGAGGGAGGCGTCGCTGGTGGCCCCGCTGACCGAGGCGTTGTTCCGCAGCCGGGGACAGACCGCGCTCGAGACGCTCTGGGCCCTGAACCTCAGCGGCGGATGGACCGAGGCGTTGGCCCTGCGAGCGCTCATGCACCCGGAGGCCGCGGTGCGCGAGTGGGCCGTGCGGTTGTCCGGCGACGGCCGAGCGGTGTCCGGCGAGATCGCCCGGGCCCTGGCCGGGATGGCCGCCGGTGAGCCCGACCTGGCGGTACGCAACCAACTGGCCTGCACCGCCCGCCGCCTGCCGGCCTCGCAAGGCCTGGGCATCGTGGCGGCGCTGGCCGCACGGGCCGAGGACACCAACGACCCGCGGCAGCCGCTGCTCCTGTGGTGGGCCATGGAGGCCTGGGCCGAGGGCGAGGCCGAGGCCGTGCTGGGGCTGTGGGCGGACGCCTCGTTCTGGGCGCACCCGTTGGTCGAGGGGCATCTGGTCGAGCGCATGGCCCGCCGCTGGGCCCAGCCCGGCACCCAGCGCGACCTGCTGCGCTGCGCCCGTCTGTTCGAACTCTCGCCCACCCCGGCCCACAGCCGTCGCCTCGCCGCCGGCCTGGAGCAGGCCTCGAAGGGACGTGCGCTGTCGGGACTGCCCGAGGCGCTGCGGCGGGCCATGACCCGGCACGGCGTCGGCTCCGCGGGCTTCGCGCTGCGGCAGGGCGATCCGGCCGCGGTCGCCGAGGCGCTGCGGACCGTGGCCGACGAGACGGCCACCCGGGCCGAACGGCTGGAGTACCTCGGCGTGCTGGCCGAGGTGCGGGTGCCGGGGGCGGTGCCGGCCCTGTCGCGGGCCTGCCGTGGCACCGTGAAGGACGACGCGCTGCGACAGGCCACGCTGACCGCGCTGGCCGGCTTCGACGATCCGGCGATCGCCCAGGTCGTGCTCAGCGTGTATCCGGCCCTCGGGCCGTTGTCGCTGCCCACGGCGCAAGCGCTCCTGGCCAGCCGGCCGGCGTGGTCGAAGGCCTACGTCCAGGCCATCGCCCGCAAGCCCTCGGGCTGGGCGGCCCCGGCGATCCAGCCCGGGAGCGTCCCGCCGAGCATCGTCCGGCGGATCAAACAACACCGGGACGCCGACCTGCAGGCCCTGGCCGAGTCGGTGTGGCCGAACACGGGCAAGGCCACGGGCGCCGAGATCGATCGCCAGATCCGCGAGCGGGCCGCATGGATCCGTGCCGAGCCCGGCGACCCGTACGCGGGCCGGACTCTCTTCACCGCATCCTGCGCGGGCTGCCACCGGCTCTTCGCGCAGGGGGCCGAAGTCGGACCCGACCTCACGGTCCACGACCGCACCGACATCGAGTCGCTCCTGCTGGCCATCCTCAACCCGAGCGCCGAGATCCGCGAGGGCTACGAGAACCACACGGTCGAGACCCGCGACGGGCGTTCGCTCCCGGGCTTCCTGGTGGAGCAGAACCCCCAGTCGATCGTGCTGCGCGGGCTCGACAACCAGAACGTGGTGCTGGCGCGGTCCGAGGTCGCCGAACTGGTCCCGGCCGGATTGTCGCTCATGCCCGAGGGGCTGATCGACGGGTGGTCACCACAGCAGGTCCGCGATCTCTTCGCCTACCTCCGCAGCACCCAGCCGCTGGTGGGCGAGCCGCCCAAGCCCCGGAAGGCCTCCCCCTGAAGCCCAGGGTGTTCCCACCGACCGTCACGGCCCCGATCTCGAACCCCACACCCGAACCCCTCGAACCCACCCCGTGAACCCCACAACCCGCCGCCTCCGGCCAGCCCGTGCCGGCTTCACCCTCATCGAGCTGCTGGTGGTCATCGCCATCATCGCCATCCTCGCCGGCATGCTCCTGCCGGCCCTGTCGAAGGCCAAGGCCAAGGCCCAGGGCAGCTACTGCCTCAACAACCTGCGCCAGATCGGCTTCGGCGTGGCGATGTACTCGGGCGACAACGGCGAACGGTTCCCGCGCTGCAAGAACTGGGGCAAGGTGTGGGGCGACTCCTTCATGGTGGGCACCAAGTACCACTACGAGCTGCTCGAGCCCTACGTCGGCAAGAACACGGGCACCAACCGCCTCGCCCCGACGGTGCAGAGCCGCAACACGCCACCCCCGCCGCACACCTACGCCTGCCCGGTGGGACTGCGCGGCAAGGATCCGCAGCTCAGCGGTGACAACTACCGCAACTGGCTGCGCGACAACGACTGGATCACCTATCCCTGGAACCACATCTTCCTCAAGAAGGACCAGGCGAGCTACGACGTGGACCGTCCGGTCAGCGGGCGCATGACCTCGTCGGTGGCCAACTCGTCATCGGCGGTGCTGCTCTGGGAAATGCCCTACTGGACGCCGGCTTTCGCGCCGCACAACGGGTCGATCCAGATGGTCTTCGCCGACTCCCATGCGGCCCCGGAGAGGCGCCACCCAAAGGAGCAGGATTGGTGGGCCTTCCACAGCCGCCGTGGTTGGGACGACAACGACCCGACCGGCATCGCCTTCAAGAACCAGTGAGCCCGTGGGTTGCGGCTCGTCCCACCGGATGGGATCCGGCCGGCCGGATCGGCTGGGGCACGAATCGGGGCACGAATCGGGGTCAGGACAGGGGTCAGGACAGGGACCATGCCCCAAGGGGCCCTTCGTTCAGCGCGGGGGCGGGCCCCCGGGACCCCCTCGGCCTCCGGGGCCTCCGGGGCCGCCAGGGCCGCCAGGGCCGCCGAAACCGGGCGGCGGCGGGAACACCGCCGAGAGGCCCTCGACGATTTGCTCCTCGGTCACCGAGCCCTTTCGGGCCTTGTCCCACTGGCTCCACCAGCGGCCGGCCAGGGCCTTCCACTCCGGGGCGCTGATCCGGCCGTCCTGGTTGGTGTCCGAGGCCTCGGTCATCGGCTGGGCGATGAACATGCCGGGGCCAAATCCGCCGGGGCCGCTAGCACGCCCAGAACCCCCAGGACCCGGATTGGGTCCACGACCACCTGGGCCGCCTGGACCACCCAAGCCGCCGGGACCTCCACCCCCGCCGGGACCGCTGGGACCGCCGAAGCCTCCGATCTCCAGCCCCGGCGAGGTACCGGCCAACTGGGCCGCCACCGACTGGTACCGCGCCGGGACGAAGCCCTTGATCGGCTTGGGCGGCGCTCTGAAGGGGTTCATGCCCGCTCCTCCGCGGCCGGGTCCGCCGGGTCCGCCGGGCCCACCACCAGGTCGGCCGGGACCCCCGCCGAAGGGGTTGTTCTCCACCGGCTTGCCGGCAACGACCTGATCGAAGCGCTCCAACTTGTCGGGCGACTCGTCGGCGACGCTCGAGCGCACCAGCGCGGCCACCTCATCGACCTGCCGGGCGATGCGATCGGGCTGGAAGATCGTCCCCTGAAACTCCTTCAGACGCGCCAGATAGGCCTCCTTGAAGGCGGGCACGGCGAAGACCCGCTCGAAGAACCGGTTCTGGCCCGACCACGGCTTCTGGAGGCTGAGCTGCTCGCGCTGCTCCTGGCTGCCCTGCATGGGGAAGTTGCCGAAGGAATGGTCGAGGTCCCACGGTACAAACTGGAACCGGTCGGTCTTCGGGTGCAGGTACATCACATAATTCTGGCCGAGGGTGAGGATCGAATCGAGGGTGCTCAGCCACACGGTGACCGCCATGAAGCGGCCGAAGGCGTCGACGTCGAGGAACTCCGGGGCGCGCCGGGCGAACTCGTCATCGCCGGCGCGGGTCACCAGCCGGGCGAAATCGATGACGCGCTGCCTCTGTTTCGGCGTCAGGTCCGTCTTGGCGTCGTAGATCTGCTGGTAGGCCTTCCAGTCGTCCCCCAGGTCCTGGAACAGGGTCGGGGTGACGGGCTTGAAGATCGCGCCCTTCTTGGTTCCGAACCGCGCCTCGGCCCAGCGGTTGTCGGGATTCTCGACGATGGAATAGAGCCCCAGATAGTCGTTGGTGCGCACGCCCGGGGCAGTGACCCGAACTCGAGCATAGCTGGTGCGGGGCGCGGGCACGCCGGCATCACGGTAGAGCCGGTAGGACAGCGGCTCGTTCATCCACGAGGCGTCGGTGACGTTGTTGTGGAGGTTGAGCTTGGCGACACCGGCCACCTGCTGACCTCGGACAAACTCGTTCAGGTCGATCTTGAGGGACTTCTTGTCGCTCATGCGTGATCCCATGTAGGTGCCGTTGCCCTTGTACCGGACGGCCACGTTGGTCAACGGGTGCCCGTCGATCCGGAGGTCGGCGTGGACATACTCGAAGACGATACCAGCCGCGCCACTCAGGCCGTTGCGGGCGCCCTCCTTGGCCAGGAGGTTCGGACCAAATCTCCCGCCGCCAGGACCGCCAGGCCGCCCGCCGCGGCCACTGGGGCCGGCCGGGTTCATGGCCAAGGCGCCATTGAGCCCCTCGCGGAGCGCATCGGTGTCGAGGTGACCCTTCTTGTCCTTGTCCCATTCGGTGAACCAGCGGCTGAAGGCGCCCTCGAACTCGTCGCGGGTCACCGAGGCGTCCTGGTTGGCGTCGAGGGCCCGCAGCCAGACCGGTGCCATGAAGCGGTTGGGATTGAAGCCGCCCCGCCCGCCGAAGGGGCCGTCGCCGCCGCCCTTGGGCTTGAGCGCCTGCCACTGGCCGACCGGGAACTCCAGGCGGACATCCCAGACCTTGCCGAGGGAGAACAGCTCGTCGGGGGTCCGGGGCGGGGCCGCGATCGAGGTGGGAGCCATCGCCGAGACCAGGCCGGCGACGACGGCGACAAAGGGGGTCAACTGGAGCTTCATGGACAATGGGAAAGACCTCTGTGTGACATCCCGGTTACGGAAGGCGAGGCCTTGCCCACCGCCGCGGTCGGTCAACCCCCCCGTGAAACGCCGAGGCCCGGCGAGACCGACACGGCACACCCGTGCCCCCAGGTCCGCCTCGGTGCCGGAGGTATGCCCATCGTGAGGATGTTGCCGTTCATCAGGGCAAGCACTGGGAAGCATTCGGACCAAAGGGGGTTGGAAGTCTTCAGGGATTGTGGCATGATAACTATGGGTTATCGGTCCAGAGGTACCATGGATGGACCGGTGGACCTACCGTGAACCGTCCGAGCCCCGAGCCATGTCCGAAAATGCCTTCGCCAGAGCCCTGAAGCACACCCGCACCTCCCTCATCCAGTGGGTGGATTCGGATCACATCCCCGGGGGAGCCATCGCCCTGAAGGACCGACCCGAACGCGTCGAGTGGGTCCGCACCCTGCCTTTCCTGTTCCTGCACCTCGGCTGCCTCGGGGTGATCTGGACGAGTTGGAGCTGGACGGCCGTCGGAACGGCCATCGCCCTCTACTTCATCCGGATGTTCTCGGTCACGGGCTTCTTCCACCGGTACTTCTCGCACCGGACCTTTAGCACCTCGCGCTTCATGCAGTGGGTCTTCGCCGTCTGGTGCGGCACCTGCGTCCAGCGGGGAGCGCTCTGGTGGGCCGCATCCCACCGGCATCACCACCAGCATTCGGATGACCCGGGGGACAAGCACTCGGTGCGCCAGCAGGGCTTCCTCTGGGCCCACATCGGGTGGATCACCTGCTCCAAGAACTTCCCGACCGACTACGGGCGCATCAAGGACCTGAGCAGGTTCCCCGAGCTGGTCTTCCTCAACCGCTTCGACCTGCTGGTGCCGGTGCTCTTCGCCGTGTCGCTGACCGGCCTCGGGGCGCTGCTGCACCGTTTCGCCCCGGAGCTGGGGGTGACCGGCGGCCAGATGCTCGTGTGGGGATTCTTCATCAGCACCACGGCCCTCTTCCACGGCACGGCCTGCATCAACTCGCTGGCCCATGTGTTCGGGTCCCGCCGCTACGAGACGGGCGACGACAGCAAGAACAGCCTGATCCTCTCGCTCATCACCCTGGGCGAGGGCTGGCACAACAACCACCACATGCACATGGGCTGCGTGCGGCAGGGGTTCTTCTGGTGGGAGGTCGACATCACCTACTACCTGCTCAAGGCGATGTCGTGGATCGGGCTGATCTGGGACCTGCGACCGGTGCCCAAGGCCGCCTACACCGAGGCGGCGCTGAAGGGCCGCCCGGCCCACTGAGACCCATCACCGAGGCCGATTGGGGGGCGGCCCTTGGTGGTCCACCCCAACTCCCGCGGCTCGGCCGGGGAATGGGGCCCGCAGGGATTGCCCCCAGGGACACCGACTCCCGGTTTCGACCCCGGTTTCGACCCCGGCTCGGGCTCAGCTCCGGCGTAGTCCGGTGCTGGCGCGCCGGATCTCGGCCTCGTCCTCGCGCTTGCGGATGTCCTGGCGCTTGTCGTACTCGGCCTTGCCCTTGCAGACGCCGAGCTGGAGCTTCACCCGGTCGCCTTTCCAGTAGAGGGAGAGCGGGATCAGGGCGTTGCCCTTCACGTTGGCCAGCTCGGCCAGCTTGCGGATCTCGGCCTGGTTGAGCAGGAGCTTGCGCGGGGCCTTGGGCGCGTGGAGCTCATGGGTGGCCCAGGCGTATTCCTCGATGTGGGCGTTGTGCAGCCACACCTGGCCACGGTCGACCTTGGCGAAGGCGTCGGCGATTTGCACCTTGCCCGCCCGGATCGACTTCACCTCGGAGCCGCGGAGGACGAGCCCCGCCTCGTAGGTCTCGAGCACGTGGTAATCCCGGCGGGCCTTGGAGTTGGTGACGATGTCGGGCATGCGGCCTGGCTCCATTGAAAACGCCGGAGAGGGTCGCTCTCCGGCGGATGGGCGGCGTGGGTGCCGCCGGCAAGGGGGAACTACTCCGGGTCAGGCGGCCACGGCCTTGCGGCGACGCTTCGGCGCGGCCTTGCCCGTCAGCGGCCCGGGGGCCTCGGCGGGTTCCTCCGGCATGGACTCGAAGGTGATCTTCCCCTCGATGATCTCCAGCAGGGCGATGTCGGCCAGGCCGGCCCCGACCGGAGGCTCCACCAGGGGGCGGGACAGGCCGCCACCGCCGCCGGAAAGCTGGCGGACCCGGCGCGACATGAGGTTCACCAGGGTGCTGGGGTTCCCGACGAGTTCGAGGGCTTTCTTGGTCAGTTCGGCATTCATCGCGTCAACAAATGGACCGGGAGGATAGGCCGGGAAACGGGCCCGGCAACAGCTTTATCCGAGGACCGCCCAGACCGCCGATTTGGCGCCGGCCATGGTTCGCCAGCAGGCCGGCGTGAACCGAACCTCACATGTGGGCGATCAGGTTGTCGCCGAAGGCCGAGCACTTGATCTCGGTCGCGCCCTCCATCAGGCGGGCGAAGTCGTAGGTGACCTTCCTGGAGCCGATGGCCCCATTGAGACCCTTGAGGATCAGGTCGGCCGCCTCGGTCCAACCGAGGTGGCGGAGCATCATCTCGCCCGACAGCACCACCGAGCCGGGGTTCACCATGTCCTTGCCGGCGTACTTCGGCGCCGTGCCATGGGTCGCCTCGAAGATCGCGTGGCCGGTGATGTAATTGATGTTGCCGCCCGGGGCGATGCCGATGCCGCCCACCTGGGCCGCCAGCGCGTCGCTCAGGTAGTCGCCGTTCAGGTTCAGGGTCGCGATCACATCGAAGTCGGTCGGACGGGTGAGCACCTGCTGCAAGGCGATGTCGGCGATGGAATCCTTGATGACGATGCCCGCGCCCGGCCTGCCCTCGGGGATCCTGCACCACGGACCACCGTCGATCTCCACCGCCCCGAAGTGCTCCTTGGCCACCTGGTAGCCCCAGTCGCGGAAGGCCCCCTCGGTGAACTTCATGATGTTGCCCTTGTGCACCAGCGTCACCGACTTGCGACCGTTGGCGATGGCGTACTGGATGGCGCTGTGGATGAGGCGCACACAGCCCGAATAGCTCACGGGCTTGATGCCGACGCCGACCTGGACATCGGTCGGGAACGACTCGTTGCCCACCCGCTTCCAGAACTCGGCGGCCGCCTGGGCCGTGCCGAAGCGGATCTTGGAGAACTGCTTGGGGAACTCCTTGGCCAGGAAGTCCAGCACCTTCGCGGCCTCGGGCGTGCCGGAGGCGTACTCGATGCCGGCGTAGATGTCCTCGGTGTTCTCGCGGAAGATGACCATGTCGACCTGCTCCGGGCGCTTCACCGGGCTGGGGACACCCGTGAAGTACTGCACCGGGCGCAGGCAGACGTAGAGGTCGAGCATCTGGCGCAGGGCCACGTTGAGGGAGCGGATGCCACCACCGACCGGCGTGGTGAGCGGTCCCTTGATGCCGACGAGGAACTCGCGGAAGGCGTCGACGGTGTCGTCGGGCAGCCAGTTGTTGAAGCGCTTGAAGCTCTCCTCGCCGGCGAAGACCTCCATCCAGGCGATCTGGCGCTTCCCCCCGTAGGCCTTGGCCACCGCCGCATCCATCACCCGCACCGAGGCCGCCCAGATGTCGGGACCGGTGCCGTCGCCCCGGATGAACGGGATGATGGGCTGGTCGGGGACGACGAGCTTGCCGCCCTGGATGCTGATCTTGCCTCCGGAAGGGACGGAGCAGGTGGTGTAGGCCATGGGATGGATTCGTTTGCTGGGACACTCAGCCGACGCGTTCCCACGTCGGCAAACCGTCATTAGAACGGGTCGGACCCCGGGTCGGCAAGGGGGACTTCAGGGCGGACGGCGCGCCGCGGGCGCGCTGTGGGCCCGGATCGCCGGCCTCGAAGGGCGCTGGCGTCCGGGGCGGCCGCCGGGGCAGACTCGCGCCCGTCATGAACGTGTTCGTCACCGGCGGCGCCGGGTACATCGGGTCGGTCTGTGTCGAGGAGCTGCTCGAGGCCGGCCATTCGGTCACGGTCTTCGACAACCTCTCCGAAGGCCACCGGTCCGCCGTCGATCCCCGGGCCGCGTTCATCGCGGGCGACTTCAGCGACCGCGGCCTCATCGACTCGGCCATCGGCCAGGCGAAGCCCGAGGCCGTGATCCACTTCGCCGCCCATGCGCTGGTCGGCGAATCGATGACCCACCCGTCGAAGTACTTCCGCAACAACGTCGCCTCGGGCATCAACCTGCTCGACGCCTGCGTGGCCCACGGGGTGAGGAAGTTCGTCTTCAGCTCGACCTGCGCCACCTACGGCATCCCGGAGAAGATGCCCATGGACGAGAGCCTGCCGCAGCGACCGGTCAATCCCTACGGCGAGTCCAAGTTGATGTTCGAGCGTATCCTCTCGTGGTACCGCCAGCTGCACGGCCTGGAGTTCGTGGCCTTCCGCTACTTCAATGCCGCCGGAGCCAGTGCACGCTTCGGCGAACACCATCGCATCGAGACCCACCTCATCCCCAACATCCTGAAGGTGGCCCTCGGCCAGAAGCCGCAGGTGGACATCTACGGCACCGACTACCCGACGCCCGACGGCACCTGCATCCGCGACTACATCCACATCGCCGACCTGGCGCAGGCGCACATCCTGGCGCTGGCCCCGGGCAGGCAGGGCTTCTTCAACCTGGGCAACGGGTCGGGCTTCTCCGTGCGCGAGGTGATCGAGGCCTGCCGACGGATCTCCGGCCGCCCCATCGCGGTGGTGGAGAAGGATCGACGGCCGGGGGATCCGCCCCGCCTGGTCGCCGCCGCACAGAAGGCCGCCACCGAGCTCGGTTGGAGGCCGCGCTATCCGCACCTCGACCCGATCGTCCAGACCGCCTGGGACTGGCATGTGAAGCACCCCGACGGCTATCCGGACTGAGCGGATCGGCCCCTCGCCTCAGGGAACGCCCGGCTGATGATGCGCACCGACCGCCCCAGGATCGACCGGTTGACCCGGCTGCTGGCGTGCCTGTGGATCGTCGCGCTGGCAGCCCGGGCGACGCCGGCCGGGCACCGCACACCCCGTCCCGACCGACTCGCCGGCAGCCGGCCCAACATCGTCTTCATCATGAGCGACGACCAGGGCTACGGGGAGATCTCGGCCCACGGCAACCCGATCCTACGGACCCCGCACCTCGACCGGATGCACGCGCAGAGCCTGCGCTTCACCTCGTACCACGTCAGCCCCACCTGCGCCCCCACGCGCTCGGCCCTGCTGACCGGCCGGCACGAATTCCGCAACGGGGTCACCCACACCATCTTCGAGCGCGAGCGCCTGCGGCCCGATGCGGTGACGCTGGCCGAGGTGCTACGCGCGACGGGCTACACCACGGGGATCTTCGGCAAATGGCACCTGGGCGACGAGGACGCCCACCTACCCGAACGGCGCGGGTTCGACCGGGTGCTCATCCACGGGGGCGGCGGCATCGGTCAGACCTTTCCGGGCAGCTGCGGCGACGCGCCCGACAACCGCTACCACGACCCCGCTCTCTGGAACGGCCGGGCCTTCGAGAAGACGCGCGGCTACTGCACCGACGTGTTCTTCGACCGGGCCGGCGACTGGATGGCCGAATGCGGAGCCCGCGGCAGGCCCTTCTTCGCCATGGTCACCCCCAATGCGCCGCACGACCCCTTCATCATCCCGTCGGAGGAATGGGCCGCGCCGTACCGGGATCGCGGGCTGTCCACCAACGCCATCGCCTACTACTCGATGATCGCCCATCTCGACGCGGCGGTGGGCCGGCTGCTGGCCCGCATCGACGCGCAGGCCTGGGGCCGCGACACGCTGGTGATTTTCCAGACCGACAACGGCCACTCGGTGGACGGGATCTTCAACGCGGGCATGCGCGGCGTGAAAGGAACGCCCTACGAGGGGGGCATCCGGGTGCCCGCCTTCTGGCGCTGGCCCGCCCGACTGCCCATCGGTGTCGACTGCCCGGCGCTGACGGCCCATGTCGATGTCTTCCCCACGCTGGCGGCGCTGGCGGGCGCGGACCTCGGGCCGCTGCGTCGGCTGGTGGAGGGCCGCTCGCTGCTGCCGCTCCTGGCCGACCCGGCCGCGCCCTGGGCCGACCGGCTGCTGGTGACCCACTTCGGCCGCTGGGAATACGGCGAGGCAGCCGCCGCGCGCCACCGGCTCTGCGCGATCCGCGATGCGCGCTTCAAGCTGGTGAACCACCGCGAGCTCTACGACCTGTCGGCCGACCCCGGCGAACGCAACGATCTGGCCGGCGAACGCCCCGACGTCGTGGCCCGGCTGCGCACGGCCTACGACGCCTGGTGGGAGGCGGTGCTGCCCGAGACCGAGGAGAACGACCGGGCCCTCGGGCCCTACCTGAATCCCTTCAAGCAGCGCTACTGGGAGCAGTTCGACCTCCCGCTCGATCCGGACCTGATGGGCCGCATGGACCCGGTCTGGAAATTTGTGCGGCCACGCCCCCGGTGACACCTTGAGCGCCATGAAACGCCCGTCGGACCGGACCGGCCCCAGGACGCTCGCCCATGGCACGGTCCTCGGACTGGCCGGGGTCCTCCTGATGGCCGGCCCCCCGGGCCCATTGCGGGCCGCACCGGCCACGGCGGCGTGGGAGCCCGACCTCGAGGCCGAACCGCACCGCTATTTCCAGCGCACGCCCCGCGACCGGTTCAGCCGGCTGATCCCCGACCTCGCGGAGGGCCGGTTGCCGCTGGACCGGTCCAGCGAGCGCGCCCTCGTCCGGAGCCTGCTCCGCGCCCTCGACATCCCGGAGTCCTCCCAGCTGCTGGTCTTCTCCAACACCAGCCTGCAGCTGAGCCTCATCCACCCGGGCAATCCGCGGGCACTCTACTTCAGCGACGAGCTTTACCTGGGCCATGTGCCCGGCGGAAAGATCGAGGTGGCGACGCTCGACCCCGATCTCGGTGCGGTCTTCTACCTCTTCGACCTGCCGCGCGAGGGATCGCGGGTCAGCGTGGAGCGGGCCCGGCGCTGCATGAACTGCCACGCCAACGAGGACACGATGGAGGTGCCGGGATTGTCGGTGAAGTCGGTCGCCCCGGGTCCGGAGGGGGGCAGCCTGGACACCTTCCGGGCGGGACTCTCCGGCCACGCGGTGCCGCTGTCCGAACGCCTCGGCGGCTGGTACGTCACCGGAACCGGCGGGTTCGACGGGCACTGGGGCAACCGGATGGGCCGGTTGTTCCAGGGCGAACTCGGCGCCACGCCGCTGGAGCCCGGACGGCGCTTCTCCCTGGATCGGTACCCGGTGGCCACCAGCGACTTCCTGGCCCACCTGCTGCATGAACATCAGGTCGGCGGCGTCAACCGGCTGGTCCGGGCCCAGTACCGCTGGCGCGAGGTGCGCCATCGCCATGGCGGGTACTTGCCGCTCGCATCGCCCGCCGACCTCGAGGCCGAGCTGGCCGACTTGGTGGGCTACCTGCTCTTCGCCGGGGAGGTGCCGCTGCCCGCCGGGGGCATCGCGGGGGACCCGGCCTTCCGGGAGGCCTTCGCGCGCAACCGGCGGGAGGTGGAAGGCCGTTCACTGAAGGACTTCGACCTGCGGACCCGCCTGATGCGGCACCGGTGCAGCTACCTGGTGCACACGCCGTTCTTCGACGGGCTGGATCCGGCCCTGCGGCACCGGATCCTGGGCGACCTGGACCGGGCGCTGGCCGATGCCTCGGCAGCCACGACGGGGGCCACGACGGGGACTGGCAAGGGAACCCCCACGGGTGCCGCGACGGGGGCGACCCATACCAATTCGACCCATGCGACGAAGGCGGTGGGCCACGTAACGCCCAACGCGGCCTCGCGCCACCTGGGGGGCGACGAGGCCGCAACGATCCGGCGGATCCTGAAGGCCACCGTGCCGGGGTACCCGGGCGGGGCGACCTGACCGGCGGAGCCGGCTCGTTCAACGCTCGCCGGGAGACCGACGGCGCGGCCGGTCTGCCGTCCGAGGAGGCCGAGGAAACCGGGGCAACAGCGACATCGGCGGGTCCGGACGGCCGACCCCGCAGCGGTCACTTCTTGGACTTCTTCTCGGTCTTCTCGCCGGCGGCGTTCCAGCCGGAGATGCCGGCGGACATGTGCTTCACGTTCTTGTAGCCGAGCTTCTCGGCAGCCTCGGCGGCGGCCTTGTAGGCCTTGCAGCGCGGTCCGCCGCAGTAGGCGACGATCAGCGTGGACTTGTCGGCGGGCAGCGACTTGGCGAGGTCGCTCTCGATGGCGTCGAAGTCGAGGGCGCCGGGCACATGGCCCTTGGCGTACGACTCGGAACCGTTGACGTCGATGAACACGGCCTTCTTGGAGGAGACCAGAGTCTTGACCTCCTTGATGCTGATGTCGGGGTATTCCCCGGCGAACACGGAGGCGGTCACGAACAGGGAGGCGGCGAGGGCAAGCAGTTTCTTCATGGGCCTCCAACTTCGGCCGGAACCCGCCGCAGGCAAGCAGAAACTCTCGGCCTGGAAGGGTCGTGCGGCCCTGCTGCCCGGGGGTCGGCAGGCCGCCGCCGCTTGACCACGCCCGGCGGGATGGTCTCCTGTGGAGACGCCCGGTTTTCCCGCCCGACCACCCGCCACCATGCCGAACCGTCCGCTCTCCCACTGCCACCGCCTCGCGGCCCTGCTGCTCGGGGCGGCCGGCCTGCTGACGGTGGGCCGGGGAGCAGAGGCCACCGTCGGCCGGCACTGGGCCTTCGAGCCGCTCGGCCCGGCCGACCCGCCCGCCCCCCGGACGGCCGGATGGGTGCGCACGCCGCCGGACCTCTGGGTGCTGGACACGCTCGAGCGGGCGGGTCTCGGGCCGTCGCCCGAGGCGGGTCGGGTCGCCTGGCTGCGGCGGGTGCACCTCGACCTTGCGGGCCTGCCCCCGGACCCGGAGGCCGTCGAGGCGTTCGTGCAGGACCAGCGGCCCGATGCGCACGAGCGCGTGGTGGAGTCGCTCCTGCAGTCGCCGGCCCACGGCGAGCGCTGGGCGCAGCACTGGCTGGACGTGGTGCGCTACGCCGACACCCACGGCTTCGAGGTGAACACCGAGCGGCCCCACGCCTGGCCTTACCGCGACTACGTGATCGACGCCTTCAACGGCGACACGCCCTTCGGCCGCTTCGCGGGCGAGCAGCTCGCCGGCGACCAGCTCGGCCGCGACGCCGCCACCGGGTTCCTGGTGACCGCCTCGGTGCTGCTGCCCGGCCAGATCGGCGCAGACGACGTCTCCAAGCGGCTGGCCCGGCAGGACGCCCTCGACGAGATCGTGGTCAACACCTCGCAGGCCTTCCTGGGCCTGAGCATCGGCTGCGCCCGGTGCCACGACCACAAGTTCGACCCGATCACGGCCCGCGACTACTACCAGATGCAGGCCTTCTTCGCGGGCGTGGAGTACGGCGACCGCGAGCTGGGCGACCCGGAGTCGCAGGCCCGGCGCGCCGGGATCGCCCAGGGGCGCGAACGGCTCGGCGTCCTCGGGATGGAGCTGGCGCGTCTCGAGCCGGCGGCACGGCCGGCCACGGCACCTGGGGCGGCGGCGCCGGCCGGCCCGCTCCGGCCGGCGGTCCGGGCCCGCGGCAATTCGGACCGATTCGCCCCGGTCGTCGCCCGGCGGGTGCGCTTCACGGTGCTCGAGACCAACTCGCTGGAGCCCTGCCTCGACGAGCTGGAGGTCTGGGACACCGCATCGCACAACGTGGCGCTGGCCTCGGCCGGGACGACCGTGAGTTCGTCGGGCGACACCACGGTGGAGAACCGCCACGAGCTGCGCTTCGTCCACGACGGCCGGTACGGCAACTCCCGGAGCTGGATGTCGGGCGAGAAGGGCCGCGGCCAGGTGGTGCTGGAATTCCCGGAGCCCCGGCGGATCGAGCGGGTGTCCTGGGCCCGTGACCGGGAGGGCGAGTTCTCGGACCGGCTGGCCACGGCCTACCGCATCGAGGTCGACCGCGGGGACGGCCGCTGGGAGACCGTCGCCGACGCCGGCGACCGGCGGCGCTTCGAGGGCGCGAACCCGGTGTCCGACGACCTCGAGGCCCTGCTGCCCGCGATGGAGCCCGGCGACCGGCGACGGGCGCGGGCGCTGCTGGACGAGCGCCACCGGATCGAGCGGTCCATCGCCGAGGCGGTGGCCCGGCAGCAGGCCTTCGCCGGGGTGTTCCGCAGGCCCGACCGCATTCACCTGCTGCGCCGGGGCGACCCCGAGCAGCCGGCCGAGGAGGTGGGTCCGGCCGTGCCCACGGCCCTCGGCGGATCGCTCCGCCTGGAGGCGGGCACCCCCGAGGCGGTCCGGCGGCGGGCGCTGGCCGACTGGCTGGCGAGGCCCGAGCAGGCGCTGGTGGCCCGGGTGATCGTCAACCGCGTGTGGCAGGGGCACTTCGGAACCGGCCTGGTGGACACGCCCAACGACTTCGGGCGCACGGGAAGCCGACCCTCGCACCCGGGCCTGCTCGAATGGCTGGCCCGCGAGCTGGTCGAACAGGGCGGATCGCTCAAGCACCTGCACCGGCTCGTCGTGCTGTCGGCCACCTACCGCCAGTCCTCGGACCACCGGCCCGAGGCCGCCGCCCGGGATGCCGAGGCACGGCTCCTGTGGCGATTCCCTCCCAGGCGCCTCGAGTCGGAGGCGATGCGCGACGCGCTGCTGGCCGTCTCGGGCGAGCTGGACCGGCAGCGCTGGGGGCGTGGCTTCGACCTGTTCGACCAGCGCGGGGGCCTCAGCGGGTTCAAGCCCGTCGAGTCGTTCCCGGCCGGGGGCCTGCGGCGGATGATCTACGCGCACAAGGTGCGACGGGAGCCCGAGGCCGTCTTCGGCGCCTTCGACTGCCCGGATGCTGGCCAGAGCACCGCCCGCCGGCGCGAGTCCACGACCCCGATCCAGGCCCTCAACCTGTGGAACAGCCGCTTCACCCTCGAGCGCGCGCGGGCCCTCGCCCTGCGGGTGCGCCTCGAGGCCGGGGCCGATCCCCGGGCCCAGGTCCGGCGCGCCTTCCTGCGGGCCCTGGGTCGGCCGCCCTCCCCCGAGGAGCAGGCCGAGGCCCTGCAGGCAATGGCGGCCCGTGGCGTCTCCGGCGCGGCGGGCGCGGACGACCGACCCGGCCACGGGCTCGAGGCGCTGGCCAGGGCGCTCTTCAACAGCAACGAGTTCCTCTTCGTCCCATGAACCCCGCCGATCGACCGCTTTCCTTCCAGGGCCATGGCCTGCTCGACCGGCGGAACTTCCTCGGGTGCGGCGCCACCGCGCTGGGATCCATGGCCCTGACGCACCTGCTCGACCGTCAGGGACTCCTGGCCGCCACCGCGCACGGATCGCCGGCCGCGCCGGCCGCGCACGGGGCCCATCCGCTCCGTCCCAGGGCACCGCACTTCCCGCCGAAGGCGCGCAACGTGGTGGTGATCTTCTGCGCCGGGGCGGTCAGCCAGCTCGAGACCTGGGACCACAAGCCCGAGCTGGACCGCTGGGACGGCAAGCCCATGCCCGGCGGCCCGGCCGTCACCTTCCAAGGACCGGCCGGCAACCTCGCCCGGCCTCAGTACACCTTCCGTCCGCACGGGCAGACCGGGAAGATGGTCTCGGACCTCATTCCCCACCTGGCCGGGTTGACCGACGAGATCGCCTTCGTCCACTCGCTCACGAGCAAGAGCAACACCCACGGGCCGGCCGAGAACTTCCTCTCGACGGGCTTCGCGCTGGACGGCTTCCCGAGCCTCGGCGCCTGGGTGGGCTACGCGCTGGGCACCGAAAGCCAGGACCTGCCCTCCTTCGTCTCGCTGCTCGACCCGCGCGGAGTGCCGCAGAACGGGGCGAACAACTGGGGCGCAGGCTTCCTGCCGGCGACCTTCCAGGGCACGACCTGGAGCGCCCAGAACCCCGTGCGTCATCTCTCGGCCCCGGGCATCGGCCGGGAGGCCGACGAGGCCGCGCGCCGCCTGCTCGGGCGGCTGAACCAACGGCACCTCGAGCGCAACCCCGGCGACGAGCGCCTGGCCGCGCGCATCGCCAGCTACGAACTGGCCGCCCGCATGCAGCTCAGCGTGCCCGGGATCAGCGACCTGTCGACCGAGCCCGCCCATGTGCTGCGCGACTACGGGGCCGACGACACGGCCAACCCGCTCAAGGCCGCCTTCGCCCGCAACTGCATCCTCGCCCGGCGGCTCGTCGAGCGGGGCGTGCGCTTCGTGCAGCTCTTCAATGGCGCCTACGCCAGCGGGGGCGAACTGAACTGGGACGGGCACAACCAGCTCAAGGCCCAGTACGACCGGCACGCGGCGATCCTCGACCAGCCCGCCGCGGCGCTGATCCGGGACCTCGGACGGCGCGGCCTCCTGGCCGACACGCTGGTGGTGTGGTGCACCGAGTTCGGCCGCATGCCCTTCTTCCAGAAGGGCGCCCAGGGGCGGGACCACAATCCCGACGGGTTCACCTGCTGGATGACCGGGGCCGGGGTCCGCCGGGGTGTCAGCCATGGGAGGACCGACGATCTGGGCCGGGCGGCGGTGGAGGACATCCACCCGCTGTACGACTTCAACGCCACGATCCTGCACCTGCTGGGCCTGGACCACACGCGGCTGACCTTCGAGCACAACGGCATCCAGCGCCGCCTGACCAACGTGGAGGGCGAGGTCATCCGCGGGATCCTGGCCTGAGGCGGTTCGGCTCGTGGCGCTGGACCCGAGGTCCGTCCTTGCCATGAGGGCCCTTCAGGCCTACCGATGCCCCGTCGGAAGCCACGGGGGCCGGGCGGTCCCCGGCAACGCCCCAACGCATGTCCCAACCCGTCGAGAACCGCGCCCCCTGGTGGCAGGTGATGGCCATCGGCCGGAATCCCCGTACCACCCTCGTGCGGATGTCCATCACGCTGGTGCTGGTCTTCATCGGGTTCCGGGCCTCCCTCCAGCCGATCCTCGTCCAGGGCATCAGCATGCAGCCCACCTACCAGGAGGGGCAGCGACGGTTCCTGAACAAGCTGGCCTACCGCGCCGCGCCGCCGCAGCGGGGCGACGTCATCGGCATCCGCGAGGCGGGCAAGCAGGTGCTGCTGCTCAAGCGGGTGGTCGGCCTGCCGGGCGAGCGCCTGCGCATCGTGCAGGGCACGGTGCTCATCGACGGGCAGCCCCTCGACGAAGCCTACCTGCTGCCCCCGACCAACGGGGTGCGCAACCCGGCCCGCTGGAACGTGCCCGAGCTGCAGCTCGGCCAGGACGAGCACTACGTCATCGGGGACAACCGGTCCATGCGCCAGGCCGACCACTACTTCGGGATCGTGGAACGGAATCGCATCGTCGGCCGCCTCATCCGCCCATGAGCCTGTCCCCGCGCGCGATCCGGGCCGCCGGCGGGACCACCCTGCTGCTCCTGGCAGGCCTGGGGCTCTGGGCCTTCATCCCCACCGAGGAGCAGCGCATCCGCAAGGTGCTCGAGCAGGCGGGGGCAGCGGTCTCGGCCGATGGCGCCCCGGGTGGATCGGCACCGGCGGGCGGACCCGGGGGCCCGCTGGCGACCCTCGGGCGGGTGGGGCGGCTGACCCAGTGCCTGACCCGCGACGTGGAGGTGCAGGTGGACGTCTTCGGCGGCCTCTCGGGCAACCTCCAGGGTGTCGAGGAGGTGCGGGCGGCCGCCGCCGGGCTGGTACAGCACCTGCCGGGCCTGCAGGTGCGCTTCAGCGAGGTCGAGATCCGCGAGGTGGCTCCGCCGGAAGCGCGGGCGACTCTGGTGGCCACCATCGACACGGGCGGCCGGGAGGGCCGCGCGGCCCAGGAGTTCGAGCTGAGGTTCCGCAAGTGGGAAGGCCGGTGGTACATTTCGCGGGTGGCCACGGTGCGCGCCCTGCGCAGCCGGTGACGACCGGCCAAAGCCCTGCTGACAACACGGCCCGGCGCCGATACGGTGCCCCCAATGAAGACGCTGCTCATCTTCGCGTGCCTGGGGCTTTCCGTGGGTGGAGGCCATCTCTGGGCCATCGCGATCAACTTCCACCTGCCGATGGTCGTGTCCATCGTCGGCGCCATCGGCACGGTGAGCGGCGGACTCCTGGCGGGCCTGATTGGCGCCGCCGACGAGACCGAGGGCTAAACGGGCCCATCTTTGGGCCCATCTTTGGGCCCATCTACTGGGCCATTTCCGGGGCCGAGGTCCACCCCGGTTCTGCCGGCGCCGGCTCAGCGGCCGGTCTTGAGCAGGCGCCGCAGGGCCGCGCGGGGATCGGCCACGAGCTCCTCGGTCACCTCGAAGCGGCGGACGCGGGCCGAGGGCAGGGCGAACTTCAGGTCCCGGAAGACCCGCTCGCACACCGTCATCAAGCCGCGGGCTCCGGTGTTCTCACGGCCGGCCATGCGGGCAAGGCTTCGCAACCCCCCGTCGGTGAAGACCGCCTCGATGCCGTAGGCGGCGAAGGCCCGCTCGTACTGGCGCACCAGGCTGCTCTCGCTTCGGCGCAGCACGTGGAAGAGGTCGTCCTCGTCGAGGCCATGGCAGGCGACCCGCACCGGCAGGCGGCCGACGAACTCGGGCTCGAGCCCGTACTGGATGAAGTCGGCCGTCACCGCCTCGGCGTGGAGCGCGTCGGCGTCGAGGCGCGAGATGCGCGCCAGGGAACCCCGCGAGTCGGCCGAGCCGGCGGCGGCGGTGGCCTCGCCCAGCAACCGGGAGCGGATGCGCTGGTCGAGCCCGGCGAAGGCGCCGCTGACGATGAAGAGGATGTGCCGGGTGTTGATGGTCTCGGGCTGCGCCGAGGCGTTGCCGCGCATGGCCGACATCGCGTTCTGGATCTGGGCGTTCATGTCGTTGGGCGACACCACCGGCACGTCGCCGTCCTCCATGAGCTTGAGCAGGTTGGTCTGGACCCCGCGGCCCGAGACGTCTCGGCCCCCGCCCTCGCCACGCGTGGCCAGCTTGTCCACCTCGTCGAGGTAGATGATCCCGTGCTCGGCGCGCTGGACGCTGCCCCCGGCCCGGCGCACGAGATCGCGCACCAGGTCGTCCACGTCGCCGCCGACGTAGCCCGTCTCGCTGAACTTCGTGGCGTCGGCCTTCACGAACGGCACGCCGATGAGTTCGGCCGCCGAGCGGATGAGGTGGGTCTTGCCCACGCCGGTCGGCCCCAGCAGCAGCACGTTCTGCTTCTGGTAGAACGGGGCGTCGATCCCCTCTTGGGTCATGCGCACGTGCTGGAAATGGTCGCAGAGGGCCACCCCGAGCACCTTCTTGGCCTCGGCCTGCCCGATGACGAAGCGGTCGAGGTGGCGCGCGATCTCGCGGGGCTTCAACCCGAAGGTGAACCGCTCGGAAGGCGCCGCCGTGGCGGCCACCTCCGGCCGGGCCCAAGGTTCACCCTGCGGGCGGGCGGCGGGCTTGGCGGGGCGGGAGCGGCCCCGCCGGGGGGTCGCGGGGACTTCAGACGGGGCGAGGGACACGGCAGGACCCTCGGTGAGGGGACCCAGCGCGTCGGGATGGCCGGAGGGAATCTTGGGCATGGTGGGGAGGCGGCGGGGGCGACGGGATGGCCTGGGGCGCGCTTGCGCCTCAGGGTGGTGCCAATCCCCGAAAAGCCCAACCGGGATCTTGGTGCCCGGTCGGGGACCATCCTGGACGAACGTCTCGGTGGCCGGTTGACCGTCTCGACTTTGGCCGGAAACTCACCGTCATGCCGCGCGAATCCGCGGCGGCCCGCCGGGAGCGGGTCGCCCTCCTGATGGAACGCCTCCGTTCGACCTACCCGGACGCACATTGCGAGCTGGACTTCTCCAATGCCCTGGAACTGCTCGTGGCGACCATCCTCTCGGCCCAGTGCACGGACCGGCAGGTCAACGTGGTGACCGCGTCGCTCTTCCAGAAGTACCGCTCCGCCCGCGACTACGCGGAGGCGGATCCCGCCACCCTCGAATCGGACATCCGGAACATCGGCCTCTTCCGGAACAAGGCGCGCAACCTGCGCTCCTGCTGCCGGGCGCTGATGGATCGGCATGGCGGCGAGGTGCCCGCCTCGATGGAAGCGCTCATCGCGCTGGACGGCGTGGGCCGGAAAACCGCCAACGTCGTCCTCGGCAACGCCTTCGGCATCGAGTCCGGGGTCGTGGTAGACACCCATGTCGCGCGGCTCTCGAAGCGCCTCCGCCTCAGCGCCCACACCCAGCCGGAGAAGATCGAGGCTGACCTGATCGGCTGGGTGCCCCGGCCGAAGTGGACCCTCTTCAGCCACTGGCTCATCTGGCACGGCCGACGCCGATGCAAGGCCCGCTCCCCGGAGTGCGGGAGCTGCGAGTTGCGCGATCTCTGCCCGTCGGCCACCGCTTGAGGGCCGGACACGGTCGGCCGGGGTCGACGGTCGGCCGGTTCGGCCACGCCGGCCGTGCGGGTTTTCCCCTCGTCCGAGACCGGGGATCCGGTCCATCGTCCCCACGCGATGACCCACGAGGAAGCCCTCTCCCTGTTCCGCCAGACCGGCGCCCTGCTGGACGGCCATTTCATCCTGCGCAGCGGCCGGCACAGCCGGCAGTTCTTCCAGTGCGCACTGGCGCTCCAGCAGATGCCGCTGGTCGAGCGCTTCGGCGCCGCCCTGGCCGCGCAGGTCCGGGGCCTGGGCATCGAGACGGTGGTCGCCCCGGCGATGGGCGGCCTGGTCATCGGCCAGGAGGTGGCCCGCCAGCTCGGCTGCCGGTTCCTCTTCGCGGAGAAGGAGAACGGCGCGCTGGTGATGCGACGCGGGTTCCGCATCCGCCCGGGCGAGCGGTGCCTTGTGGTCGAGGATGTGGTGACCCAGGGAGGGCGAGCCCTCGAGACCGTGCGCATCGTGCAGTCGCAGGACGGCACGGTGGTCGGCGTGGCGATGGTGGTGGACCGTTCCGACGGCACGCTGGACCTGGGTGTGCCCTTGTTCCCGCTGATCCGCCTGCAGGTGGAGACCTTCGATGCGTCGGCCCTTCCCCCGGACCTGGCGGCGGTCCCTGCGGTCAAGCCCGGCAGCACGTGAGGGGGCGGCCCCGGCCGGTCGGGGCGGATTCAGGCCGGCAGGGAGCCGGTCACCGCCTGGACCTGCTCCTGCAGGACCTCCAGACGCCCCTCGCTCCACAGGCCGAAGTCGGCCCGGCGGAATTTGTCGGCCATCGGCCATTGGGCGGCCAGACGTTGGTCGATCTCGACCTCGGTCCAGCCGCGGCCAAGAAGCCGCCGGCGCTGGGTGGCCGGGCTGCAGGCGACGGCGGCGATGCGGTCGAAGCGCCCGGAGTAGCCCTTCTCGAAGAGCAGCGGGATCACCACGGCCGCGACCCGGAGGCCGGGGCGGCGTCGACACCCGTCGAGCCAGGCCATCCACGCCTCGAAGATCCGCGGATGGAGGATGTCCTCGAGCCGTTGCCGGGCGGTCACGTCGGCAAAGACGAGGGTCGCCAACGCGGCGCGGTCCAGTCGGCCGGAGGCCTCGAGGAGCCCACCTCCGAAGGCATCCACAATCTCGGAGAGGGCCGGGCAACCGGGCTCGACCAGGTCCCGGGCTATGGCGTCGGTGTCCAGCACCGGCACCCCGAGTCGACCCAGATGGGCGGCGACCTCCGATTTGCCGGTCCCGATTCCGCCGGTGATTCCCAGGCTCGTCATCCGGACCAAGGGCGTGCGAAGCAAGTCAACTCCACCGACGCCCGTAAACTCGATGCGCCAAAACCAGACCCCAAAACGAGGCGCTGGACAGACCTGCCGAAGGGTGCCGGCAGGTCACGGCTGGTACACCACGCGGTAGGCCTTGGCCCCGCTGCCCTGGTCCAGCGCGTCGTAGAACTTGAGCACCTTCGGCGAGGCCGTGGGGTTGGACAGGCGACTCAGGCGGATCCACTCGGTACCAACCGCCGGTTCCTGCGCAAGGATCTGGTAATCGGTGTTGCCGGCGGCATCCCAGGAGATCTCGAGGTAGGGACGACCCAGCAGCTCCACCGCCTGGGTGGTGATCACCACGCCCGAGAACGGCGTCGCGTCGATCGCGTTGACCACGCCGTCCCCGTCGGAATCGAGCGAGGCGGAATACCGGACCGACCAAGGGGCCTCCACCACGAAGCCGTGGCCAACTTCCGTGGTGACCGGGCCGCCGTTGGCGTTGGCGATGCGGACCAGCCGGAGACGGCCGCCGAGGGCACCGTCGAGCACCGGTCCGGACAGCTCGATGCCGTTGATCGACACGATGCTGTAGTAGAGCCGGATGTTGCCGTCGAAGGTCAGCGCCGAGGCAAGGCCCGCCGCGTCGAAGGTCCGGTTGGTCGTGTTGAAGTACTGGCCGAAGTCGCCGTTGAATTCCAGCCGGCGCGTGTAGATGGCGCGCTCGCCCGATCCAGAGGCCCGCAGGTCCACCCGGCCGAACTCGTCGATGGTCAGGACCAGGGCGGCGATCGCCGAGTTGTTGACGAAGCCGGCGGTCCCGGTCCCGAGGTCAAGGCCGGGCCACTCGAGGAAGCCCGACTCGAACCGTCCCGCACCCAACGCGATACTGAGCCCGGAGAGATCATTCGTTGCCGCATTGCCGGACAAGGAGACCCCCGCGGCCTGCAACGCCAGGACCTTGCCTGGGGCGTTTGGGGTGACGAACCGGTCGGAGACGTTCAAGGAGAGCAGGTTGCGGGTCCGGATCGCTCCGCCCTCGGAGGCATCCAGCGACTTGGCCGACACCGTCAGGCGACCTCCGGCACTGATGAGGTTGGTGCCCCGGAGGATCAGCGAATCCGCCGAGAGGTCGAGGACGTTGGTCGCCGCCAGGCGGCCGGATTGCTCGAGGACCGTGGCCCCGAGGCCCAGATAGCCCGAGGACTGGATGGAGCCACTGTTCACCAACGAGGAAAGGCGGCCGCCTTGACCCAGACCGAGGGAAACCTGGTTGCCGAGGATGTCGGATGTGTTGGTCAAGGTTCGGAGGCGGGGGAAGGTCCTGGAGGAGACACCGAGGGTTCCGATGAGCCGGAAGGGCGCCTGGTTGATCCAGTTCTCCGTGATCGGAGCCACCTGTTCGGTACCGGCCAGGGAGGACGCCCCGTCGAAGCCATCCGGATACCTGGAAGGCGGCGCATCCACTTCCGGAACCTGGTAGAGCACCGGATCGGCCGTGGTCAGGTTGACCGCCCTGAGCTTGAGGCCCACCAGCTCACCGGTGTAGCGGAAGGGATCGATGTCGGCATCCACGATCATCACCCGGAAGTGCGTGTCGGCCAGGAGGTTGGACGGGGTCGCGGTACCCGTGCCGGCCGTCGGATCGGTGGTGGCGGCGGCCGCGGCGGGATCGGGGAACTCGGCCGTGTTGGTCCAAGCCATCACGAACACCTTCACCACGCCGGTCAGGTTGGGTTGACCCACCGGGTTCAGACCCCGGTATTCCAGGGTCCCGTTGGTGGAGCCGAGGTCATAATTGGCATACGGCGCCGCGATGCTGGTATTGGCGCTTGAGGTCACGTGCTTGGCCTGGAGATTGACGACACCATGGGCGCGGATGCGGGCATCCTCGAGCCTGAGGTTGTCAGCCTGCACGCGGACACGGCCTGCCAGGTTGGTGGCGTAGCCGAAGGGGGATTGGGATTGTGCTCCCTGAACCCGGCCGCCGACGGCTTGAATCAGCGAGGCATAGGTGCTGTTGGTCGGATTGGGGATCTTGGAGGGCAACGAGGTGATGGCAAAGGAGTAGGCCATGTAATCGTTGGTCGAGACCGTGTTCGTATAAGCGACCCCATTGGTCAGCAGGCCGTAATACCCGGTGGTGAAGAGGTCACGGACGAAGACGCTGTTGGCTCCCGACCGGGAGTCGTTCAGGTAGGTCGAGAGCAGGTTGGAGCGCGACAGGGGATTGAGCGGGTCCAGCTCATTGCCAATCCTGGCGCGGTCGGCCCGGGTGATGGGGATGTTGACCCCCACGTTGCGGGTGATCCGGACATTGTAGGGCGCGGCCGATGCCGGGGCCCGGTAGTCCCAGGCGTAGATGTTCGTGGGGGCGGTGGTGAACGACTCGGTGATGAGCAGGCTTTCCAAGTCCACCGATCCGGCCGTGTTGTTGGTGTTCAGGTAGGCGAGCGTGACGCTCAGGGGCCTCATGCCGTCGACCGAGGCGGTGGCCAGGACGTTCGAGTTCCGGTTGATGATGAAGACAGCGTTGATCCGGTTGTTGGTGGCCGTGAGTTGGTTGGTCTGGATGTAGGCGAGGGCGGGCACCGGCGGGAGACCAGAGCTGCTGATGCCGTCGGGGATCCAGTTGCGCGGGTTGGCGACGGGATCGCCCGGCACGCGGTCGATGGCGGCCAGATAGCTGATGTCGATATTCGCCAGAATGTTGGTCACGACCACCGGATTGGTGGACGTGGGGTAGGAGGTGGTCACCTGCCGGCGCGTGGCGAAGGAGGCGAACTCCACCGGCGTGGTCCAGTAGCCCCAATAGAGGTTCTCGATGCCACCGGGGAAATTGGCAACCGTGACATTGCCTTCAAGGCTCACGATACGTCCCAACTCAGGCGTCCGCCGATTCAGCGTGGTGAGGATGGAGCGAGACAGGTCGACCTGCTGACCCTTGACCGAGAGGTCACCCGAGAATGACACCGAGATGCGTCCGCGGTTGACGATGCTGTCGGCGTTCAGGGTCAGGTAGCCGCCGTCTCCGAAGGTGTAGCCCTGTCCTTCCGGATATCCGACGGTCAAGATGGCTGGTCCGATTCCCTCGATGACCGCCCGATCTCCGTTGACGATGCTCTGGCTGGGAAACCGAAAGCCCCGCGCATCCACCCGCTGGAACTCCATGCCCAAGGACGCCGAGATGGTGCCGAGGTTGGTGAAGTTCTCCGTGTTGCGGGTGGCGAAGATGTCAGACGTGCGAGCCGTGAACGTTCCGGCGTTGACGAACGAGACCGCGTCGATCGGGCGGTCCACCGAGTAGGGGCCCCCGTTGTAGAAGTCGGCCGCCGAGGCCGCCAGGCCACCGGCCGCCGCAACGGGAAGGAATCGAACCATGGAGGTGAGGCGCATGGGGAAAAGGAATGGGTTCATCGGGCGGTTCAGTTGCCTCTCACGGACAGGGCCGCAGCTTCCAGGTCGGAGAGTCGGCTGCCGGCCGGATACAGCACCGGGGCATTCGTGCTGCCATCGAAGGATCCCCAAAGGATTCCAGGTTGGCCATCCTGTTCGTCGCTGTTCCCGATGTTGAGGGAGTACACCCCGACTTTGCTGAAGGTGTAGCCGGAGATCGGTTCAACGATGCCCGGTCCTTCAGCCGAACCGTCGAGCACAGATCCCGTGTTCTGAAACGTCAGCGGCGCGAGTGCGCCTCCAATCGGAATATAACCGTCCCTGAGGCCGACATCCCTCGCAATGATCAGGATTTCAGGACGAGCAAGGACGCGGCTCACCACCTGCCGGATGACCACGCCATTTGAGCTGACGACTTCCGGATAGGTCACGGCAGCCTGTCGGGCGTTTTGGCGTAGCACCGGATCGACGTTGACCCGCACGAAACGCACCCGATCGACACCGGCTCGCACCCCCTGGTTGACCAACTGAAGGGTGTTGGTCGTGGTGGTGGCGGGAGTCCCGACAGCGGTGGTTCCAACGGTTTGCCCAACCGACGCGATGGTCCACGGTGACTCGAGGGAGGCCGAAGCCCCCCCGCCGCCACCGGCGCTGGCCACGCTGCCCCGGACCGATCCCACAGGAGCTTGTTCGTAATTGCGATTGAGCGGGTGGTAAAGGTATCGCATGCCACCGGCGTCGTCGCGGGTGAGACCGGTGAAATAGCGCCCGATCGGGTCGATGGCCCGGCTGACTCGCTCGTCGCTGGTGGCGAAACTGGCAACGCTTACGAACGACGCTAAGCTAACATTCGGGTTGGCCGAATCGACCGGGATCTCACGGGCGTCGGAGAAGATCCGGGCCCCGGCGTCATTGAAGATGTCCCGCAGCACGTAGGAGTAGAGCGTGCCGTTGATGTAGCGGCTGGGACGCCCGGACACCGGGTCAAAGTTGTAGTTGACCACCGAATAACGGATCGGATCGACAGCCCGACCTCGGATCGACCAGCACCAGCGCTCGGGCGAGGTGAGTCCAAGGTTTGCCATGATCTGCGACATGAGCTGGGTCTTCAGGTCGAGCAGACCCAAGGCGGCCGCCGTGGGATTGATGCCATCGGCCTTGAGAGGGAACTCCGACAGGCTCTCGCTGAAGGCGGAGACATTGGTGAGGCTGTTGAACACCGCGAAGGCCTCGTCGACCGCACGGACCCCATCGGCCCCAAAGAATTCAACGAAGGATCCGTCGATGCCGTAGGTGACCACGGGGGTGCTCAGGCGGTACTCATCCCCGCGCAGGCGGGGACCGCCATACTCGGGGACGCTGTCCGGGATGTTGTAGCCGAGGTCGGGCGCCTGCCAGCCGGCCATGGGGCCCAGCAGCGAGAACGCGCCGGTCGGCATGGCGCCGAGCATCAGGGCGACGAGGGATGCGAGGAAGGGGGTCGTGCGCATGGTCAGCGATCGGATTGGACGCGGAAGTAGGACTGGGACGCCGCCCCGGCGTCGACGGACGCCGACTGGGTGGCCGAGGTCGCGGTCTGGGTGGCCTGGACCTCCGTCCAGTGGACGAGGTCGGTCGAGGATTCGAGGCGGTACCTCGCCCCGGCCACGGTCTCCCACGAGATCCGCAGCTTGTGGCGCGGGGCCGACTGGACGCTGCGCAGGTCGCGGGCGTTGAGGTCGACACCGGTGGCGACTCCGACGAAGTCGCTCCAAACGGCCCGGTAACCGGTCGGCGTGGCGGCCACGCTGGGTGCATACTGGTCGTTGCGCCGGGTCTGGTTGAGCAGGAGTTCCTCCCCGGCGACCATGCCGGAGGCCGTGATGGCCCGGGCGGCGATGCCCAAGCCGGAACCGTCGGCACCACGGGTGCACCAGACCGCCAGAGCCCCGCCAGCTCCGGCCGTGATGCGGACCCCGTTCTGGTCGAAGGCGCGGTAGTCGTTGAGGGTGACGGGCGACCCCAGCACCACGCCGGAGGGCGACAGCGTTGCGGCGCGGACATCCCAGGATCCGGCGCCCTCGAGATCGAATTCGGACCATCCGACGACCCACCGGCCCGAGGACAGACGGGCCACCGACGGTCGGTCGCACGGGGAGGCCGACCCGTTGATCCAGATCGGGGAGACCGACGTGCCATCGGCCTGGAGGATCTGGGCGAAGATGTCGGCATTGGCCTCGCGCCGGGTGGCGCCACCGCCGACCTGAAGCACATCGGCCGAAGCCTGCTCGGCCACCCAGGCCACCGCAAGATCCCCGTTGGCCAGCACGGCCAACGAGGGAGAGCGGTCGACCAAGGCGGAGGTGCCGACCACGCGACGCGCGGAATTGGGCTTGCCGCCGAGGTCGAAGGTCTGGACCTGGACCTTGGAGGAAACCCCGTCGGCGCCAATCGACTGCCACGCCATCGCGAAGCCGCGGCCCTGATGGTCCACCACCACCGGCAACCGGTGGCTGCCGTCGGCGTTGGCCGCCGCCACCACCCACTCGTCTCCCTGGGGCACCCCGGCCTTGGAGATCCGGCGGGCATGGATGGAGGGGTTGCCGGGTTTGCCCGACTGCCAGGCGACGACGGCGGAACCGTCGGCCAGGACGGCGACTCCCGGATTCTGCTGGTCGAAGAGGGCCTGCTGGTTCACCCGGACGATCTGCGGGCTGGCCGTTCCGCTGGCCAGGTTGAACACCCGGAGCCCGATGCCCAAGCCGTCGCCGTCGATGGCGTTGTCCTGCCAGACGACGAATGCGGTGGATCCGGCGGTCGCCACCACGGCGTTGACCTGGTCGCCGACCAGACCCGACGGGGAGGCCGCGTTGGGCAGTAGGCGGACCTCGCCACCGACGACCTCCATGGAGGCCGGGGCGACCTCCTGGATGGTGAGCCTGGGGGCGATCGGTTCGACCGTCTGGCCGAGGCTCGAGCCGGACAGTCCGGCCAGGGCGACCGCCGCAAGCCCCGTCAGCGTGCCACGGGACCGGCGATTAGGCATAAGGTTCATGGGTGTGTTGCCCGGAAGCTCGCGGAGCCTCCGGACGGGTCAATCGTTCCAGGGATGATGCACCAAGCGGGTGGTCCATTGAGGCAACGGATCAATAGATCGGCTGCTGGTAACGCGGTTGGGCCGGGGTGGTGTTGGGATCGAACGGCAGGTTCTCCGGGTCGTGGATGCGCTTGCCGCCGGCATCGATGATGGTGGCCGTGACGAAGATCATGAGGTTCTTCTTGACCGTGCGGGAGTTCTCGCTGCGGAAGAGACGACCGAGCACAGGCACGTCGCCGAGCACGGGGACCTTGTCGCGGGACTTGACGTTGTCCTCGGAGATCAGGCCGCCCAGGGCGACCGTCTGTCCGTCCCAGACGATGGCGCTGGTGGTGACCATGCGCACCCTGAGGCGGGGCAGCGGGAGGACCGAGGTGCGGCTGATCGGCGAGCTGCCGGAGGTCAGGCCGAGGATCTGGGGCACGAACGGACCCGGGTCGTCGTAGCCGACGAACTCGGTGATCGTGGGAAGGATGGTCATCTGGATGGTCTCGTCATCCGACGAGACGTAGGGCACCACGTCGAGCACCGGACCGAACGGCTGCGACACCGTGCCCGGGATGATCAGGTTGATCGCGGCCTGGTTGACGTTGTTGCCCACGCCGCCGCCCAGACCGCCACCACCGCCCAGGCCACCGCCGCCACCGCCCTGACCACCGCCACCACCGCCCTGGTTGTTGAGACCGGTGGCGATCGTCCGCACGTCGGAGACCTCCATGTGCGCCTGACGACCGCTGAGGGTCGTGACCTTCGGAGCGGAGAGCAGGTCCACGCCATCGCGCTGTTCCAGGGCCCGGATCACCACCTTGAACTGGGGATCGGTGAGGATGCCCGTAAGGCTGAACACCTCGGGAATCTTGCCGGCATCGGCCGTGGTGTTCCTCAGGCCCGAGGTGATGAGCTGGTCGTTGGCCCCGGGCGCCGCCAAGCCGGCGGCGCTGGTGCCCGGGAAGACGCCACCGGGGAGAATCTGCGATCCGTCGACCGGGGAGACGTTGCCCGGGTTGGCCCGGGAGGGTTCGCCCGTGTAGCTCGGCGAGCTGCCGCCGGTGAGCCCGAGGCGACCACCACCGATCAGGGCGTTGCCCAGAAGCCAGTCGAAACCGAGGGCCTTGCTGTCGGTCTGGTTGATCTCGGCGAAGCGCGCCTCGATCTCGACCTGCGGGGGCGCCACGTTGAGGATCTGGATGGCCTTTTCGATGATGTCGAGGTCGGAGAGCGTCGCGCGGACGAAGAGGATGCCCGTGCGGTCATTGAAGAACAGGGCCTTCTGGTCCTGCTCCCACGGGGCGACACCCGGAGGATAGGGACCACCCATGCCACCGCCCATGCCGCCCATGCCAGGCATGCCGCCCATGCCGCCCATGCCGCCCATGCCGCCCATGCCGCCCATGCCGCCCATGTCG
>Ga0194130_10001359_pt1 | contig 39884 bp, 43 predicted proteins | sample TA2KigsurfametaG_FD_160084 | JGI IMG/M metagenome (GOLD analysis project Ga0194130, IMG submission 160084) | Freshwater microbial communities from Lake Tanganyika, Tanzania - TA2015050 Kigoma 12 surface | ecosystem: Environmental > Aquatic > Freshwater > Lake | place: Tanzania: Lake Tanganyika...
GATCTCGGCATCGTCGGCGATGTGCACAAGGTTCTGCCGAAACTGATCGAAGCCCTCAAGGCTCGCTCGTAACTTTCGCCCAGCCGCGCGCAATCTCGCCTAGCCGCGCGCAATCTCGCGCCGCCGCGACAGAGTAAATTATCGTCGTGCCGCCGCGCAGAAAAATCTTGGTTGTAGCGGGAAACCTCTCACACCTCGATCAATTCGTGATTCACGGCTTCTTCAAAGAGTTGGCACAGGACACCGATGTCTATTTGACTCTTCCCGAGCAAGATCGTGCCACCGACCGATGGCGAGAAGTTTCACGAAAGTTGGAAGATTCGCTGCATGAGGTCGTTGGCTACGAATATTCGTCTAGATCAAAGAGCTCGGGATATCAAATCGGGGCGGCGTTGACATATCGGTATCGAAAAACCTCGGAGTCTTACCATGTGCGAATCCTTGAGAGCCTTTTCGGCGGTTTTGACCTGCCGATGCAGATTCGAAGCCGTAGGGCACTTTTCATTCTCTTTAAGCGTCGCAACGAGTTGGCGAGACGAATTGTGCACGAGTTTCCAGCGATGGTTCGTGGAACCAGGGCAATCTTTTGGATTTGGTCGAAGGTCGCGACAAGACGGGTCGAGTCTGGGTGCTCGTTGATCTCAATCGTGAAGAGCATTGACCCTGACGTGACGGTGACGCTGATGCAGCGTCAAGCCGGGTTTGTGATCGCCTCGATTGATGCGGGAAGGAAACTCGGAATTCCAACGCTATTGATCCCGTACAAGTGGGACAATGCGTCGTCGAAGAGCCCGCTGATCAAGACCCCGACACGAATGTTGGTTTATAACACCGCGATTCAACAGGTCTGCGCCCGACTGCACAAGATGCCGCTGTCGGCAGTCGTTGCTGTTGGAAGCGTCGAGATCGGCAAAGGCCGAGAGACTCGCATCGATCAGGCTGCGGGCGTGGTGCCATTGATCGGCGCGACTCTAGATACGAAAAGTTCAGCCAATTGGTTGCGAGCAATAGACAACTTCTTTGAGACACGCAAGCAGCAGGTTGATGAAAAGATTGTCAAGTTGGTGTGGCGGCCGTATCCAACCGCTGACAAAAACAACCTTGACTTCATGCGATCGTTCGCCGTCGAACATCCACGATTTGAACTCGACAAGGACATTGAGGCGAGCATTTCGCATCGTTCAAGCAAAATTACTTTCGCTCAGACACAGGCGGCATACGACCGCTATATACGAATGTTGGAGAGATCAAGTTTCGTCGTGTCTGAGGGAACTTCGGTGATTGTTGATGCCCGAGCTCGAGGTCTAGCGGTCATTTATCCGGCCTTCAAAAAAGAAGCAGTTGTTGGTTCTCAGTGGCATCGTTTGAACACTTCGAATCACCTGAAAGGTTTGCGTGATACCACAGGCGTGTTTATCGCCGAGGATGAAAAGGAACTCGATCATTTGTTGGCTGATTTTCTGAAAAACCCGCGAAGAATTCCTCCGGACAACACCGGTGAAAATATTTTCACTGACGATCGAAGCTATGCGCGACGCGTTTTGGATGTCGTCGAAGACGCAATCAACGAGCGATAGTTTGTCGGTTTTCGTCGGCTAACGGGTGCTAGACGAGCGGCCAGGGGTAGTGGCGGCCGGAAGGGTCGACCGGAAAACGCGCTCCGGTGTGCAGCCAATTGGCGCGGTCTGAAATCGCGGTCACTTCTTGCTCGGTGAGCAGGGTCGCCACCTCGAGCGGCACATGCTCGCCGAGTCGACCGATCTTTTGCAGCAAAGATTCGGCGATGGGTTCGCCACCGAACTCCCAAATCACCGTGCGCAATTTGAAATCGGAGGAGAAACACAGGCCCTGGTCGATGCCCCAAACGCGCGATTCTTTGTCGACGAGCACGTGACCCGACTTTCGATCGGTGTTGTTGGCGATGATGTCGAATGCGCACATCGCGCGAAATTGATCATGCAAGTCTTCGCGTTGCTCAAAAATTGCGAAGTAGTGCTGCTCGGGGTCGGCTTCGATCCACAACTGAACCGATCCTTCACCGTTCGGGCCGTCGCGCAAGATCGTGGGCGGCACGCAGTGCAGACCCATCGCCTCAGAAAGCCGATAAGCGGCGACTTCGCGGCGATGCAAACCCGGTTCGAAGTCCCACAGCGGCCTTTCGCCGTGCAATGGTTTGTAGATTGCGCGCACGCTTTGATCGGCCAATTTCAACGAAACAAGGTATGTGGCGTTGCTGCTGTAGGGCATGCGCATCGCGATCGACATCTCGCCGCGCGCCAAAATTTCGAGTTGTGTCGCGCTGTCTAGTTCATTCGCGGACACAAGTGCCCATCTTTGTTGATCGGTCTGCCGCAGAACACGCACGAGGGTCGCCCCGAAGAAACGACATCGTCGGCATGCTTGCAAAACGCGACCGCCTGGTCGCGGGTGATCTTCGCGCGAATTCTCGAGATGTCCTGGTCGACGGTCGGATTTTCTTCGTCGGGGCCAACCTCGATTTCGTCCAGTTGAATCACCAGGCGATCACTTATCGTGTCGTAGGCCAAACCCACGGTGCCGAGCACAAATTCGGGATCCACGGGTTGCGAGAGTTGCATCGCCTCGTTGATCGGCGCATGCGAAACATCGGGGGCGTCGGCAAGAAGTTTTCGCAAGTACTCGGAGAGCGCGGCCACCTGCTCTTTCTCGCACTTGATGGTGATCCGTTGACCTTCGGCCCGAACCTGCAACAAGAAGGTGCGACGACCCGGCTCACCGAGCGCACCCGCGGTGAATGCGTCGGTGTTTTCAAACTCAAAATAGAGGCTCATGAGATCTTTAACTCGGAGAGGTCGCCGCCCGTCGAGTTGACTGTCAAAATCACGGGGCCGTGGCTCGAATATGAAATTGCACTGACCGAACACGTGCTGATCACGACCCGTTGAAAGAGATCAAGGTGGGTGCCCATCAGATGGGCGACGGCGGCCTTGATCGGGTCGGCATGCGAGACGCAGATGATCACCTTGCCGGGGTGCGCCTTGCGCAGTTTGTCGAGAGTCGAGATTATTCGTGTCTGCATCTCGGTGAAACTTTCGCCCCGGGGGAAGCGAAAAGTGCTGGGTGCCCGCTGCACCGTCGTCCACTCGTCAAGTTTCATAAGTTTGCCGAGTTCTTTGCCCGTCCAGTCGCCGAAGTCGCATTCGAGCAGACCCTTTTCGATGACGATTTTTTTCTTGAGAGCCTTGGCGATCGGCGCCGCCGTTTCACGCGCGCGTTCGAGCGGCGACGCATAGATTGCACCGACATTTTTGAGTCTGCCGAGTCGACGGGCGACCTCGAGTGCCTCGCTCTTGCCGTCATGGCTCAAGTGCAGACCGGGCGCACGACCGGGCAGAAGTTTGCCGGTGCTCGGCGTCTTGCCGTGGCGCACCAAGATCACCACGGTTGCGGCGCCAGATTTTGGTTTTGATTTTTTCATGCCGAGGGCATCAAACTATCGGCACAACGAATAATCTCGGGGTGTGACTTCGGCGCGAGACCTCGAGAAACTCGCCCGCGAGATCAACTCGTGTCACAAGTGCAGCCGCCTGGTGAAGTGGCGCGAGAAAGTCGCGGTGCAAAAGCGTGCCGCCTATGCGACCGAGACATATTGGGGCAAACCGATCGCCGGCTTCGGAGATTCTCGCGCGAAGATATTGGTTCTGGGTCTGGCGCCGGGTGCACACGGCGCGAATCGAACGGGAAGAATTTTCACGGGAGACCGAAGCGGAGATTGGTTGTTTCGGGCGATGCACAAAGCAGGTTTGGCTTCTCAACCCGAGTCGATTTCGCGCGCCGACGGCTTGACGCTCAAAAACGCGTGGGTGGCGACGGCGGTGCGGTGCGCGCCACCCGACAACAAGCCGACACCGCGCGAACGAAGAAACTGCGCGTCGTTCCTGACCCGCGAACTCTCGATGTTGAAAAATGTGAAAGTCATCGTCTGTCTCGGGGGCTTCTCTTTGACTGCCGTCTGCGACGAACTCGAGATTCGACCCAGACCAAAGTTCGGTCACGGCGTAGTCGTCGACCACGAGCGCTACAAGATCGTCTGTTCTTATCATCCGAGCCAACAGAACACATTCACGGGCCGGCTCACCGAAAAAATGTTCGACGACGTGTTTGCGACGGCGGTGCGTCTACAAAGATAGAAACTCTCCGACGCCGTAGACGACGGCGATCAGGGCGAGAAACAATCCGAACACGCGCTGAAGTTTTTTGTCGCTCATCTTCATCGTCATGCTCGAACCGAAAGGCGCGCCGACCACGACGCCGATGGTCAGCCACGACGCGAACCGCCAGTCGATGCCGCCCCCCAACGAATGGGTGATTGTGCCGGGAATGGCGAAGCAGCCCACGCAGATCAGCGAGGTCGCGACGGCGTTTTTGATCGGCAGACCGAGCCAACGGCGATATAGCGGAACCATGACGATGCCCCCACCGACGCCGAGCAGACCCGAAAGCACTCCGGCGCATGCACCTGTGAACACGGCCGGCAAATCAGTGGATTGCGACACGAATCCTAAGTTGTTGCGCAGTTCGACGACTTCTGTTGTTCTGGAAGAACGCATCATGTTGACGGCACTCCACATCAGGATCAACGCGGTGAGAATCATCAACAGGTGACCCTCACCAGGCACGCGGGGTGAAACCCATGCTCCCGTGACGGCACCGATGATTCCGGCAGGGGCCGTGAACGCGACGACCCGCCATCGAATGTAATCACCGCTTCGATATCGCCATGAGCCCGTGACGACGCCGGGCAAGATCGACGGCAGAGTAGTGCCGACGGCGAGTGCGGCCGAACAACCAAGCGCGCGAATTGCCGGGGTTGAAATGACCGCTCCACCTACGCCGAACGCGCCCGACATCACGCCGGTTGCGACGCCGGCGAAGCCCGTCAGCAAGTCGCGGAAAATCCCTGGTTCCATTTGTGCTTAGTGAGCGGCGGGGGCGGTGCCGTCGGCTTTTTTCTTGGGCGGTGGAACCCCGACACTCACCGACTTGTGCGCGAACTCCGGCCAGCGTCGCCGGCTGACGATGCTCAGCAAGCGCAACAACTTCATCGCCGTCGCGTCGGTCTCGGCGGGTCGCGCGACGACCGAACCATCTTTGATCATTCGGTTCATGACTTCCTCGCCCAACTCGGTGCGAACAACGCACAGGGTCCAGTCGTTGTCTTCGCCGATGCCGCCAGTCGAAATGTCGGCGTGTTCGGCGGCGAAGTCGGGGCACATCTTGCAACCTTCGCGCGTCCACTTGTGGCATTCCTTGAGGTCGATCTCGTGATACGAACCGTCTTTCATCCAGATCTGAAAGACACCCTTGATGTTCATCTTGACCATTTCTTCTTTTTTCAACCCGTACTTCGCCAAAAATAATTCCTCGAAAATCGCGTCGTCGAAGGTTTTTGAGCAGAGCAGACCGATGTTGAACAAGAAGGGCTTGCCGATTTTTCCGGCCTTGCGCTTCCACATGATCGGCAAAGCCGACGACTGGCAACTCATGCCGACCAATGCGATGCGATTCAGGCCTTCTTTTTGTGCGTCACGAATCGCCAAGGTGTTGGCCGAATATGTATATCGACTGCCCGACGACGCCAGAACCTGCTCGCGATTGCGCGCAAGGCCGGGAAGCGCCTTCCATGAAGAACCGTCGCCTTCGACAAAGCTCGTCAGCGCGGCGTCGATGTAGTCGTGGTCGAGCAACCAGATCAGCATCGCCCCGACGAAGCCGCCGTCCTGCCCTTTCTTGTGGGTTTCGTCGTCGGCGGCACGAACCATCAACAGTTGGCGGTACTGACCGTACATTTCCTCGTCTTTACGTTCGCGACCGAACAGGTGCATGTCGGCCTCGGGCTCCCAACTGCGAAAACGCGGGCAGGCGCGCGTGCAACTTGTGCAGCCTTTCTCGCCGTGGACGCAGTTGTCGATTCCCAACTCTTCTTCGAGGTGAAACGGCTTGTATTTGCCTTCCTCGTGCTCGTAACCGATCACATCGTGCGGGCAAGAAATGACGCAACCGGCGCAGCCCGTGCACAGCCCGGTGTTGATCACCTCTTCATACAGCTCTTTCCACTGATGGGTCCAACGCTGCGCGACTTCGACCATTTCGCAAGCCTAGTAAGTGAGCCGAAAATCTCCCTGACTCAAGTGGATTTCTCGCAGGCCGAACGACTATGAATGGTCAGAGATGTTGACCTACACACCCGAAGCCGAGGCGCGTCGCGTCGAGATTCGCCAGTGGCTGAAAGACAACCTGCCCGCTAACTGGTTCGACAAAAACCACGAGATGACGACCGAAGAGCGCAGGCAATTCAACGAGACTTGGCCCGAGAAACTTTTTGCGGGTGGCTGGATTTGTGCGACATGGCCCAAAGAATATGGCGGCAAAGGCCTCACGGTTCTCGAGGGCGTGGTGCTCGCCGAAGAGTTCGCGAACGCGGGCGCGCCGATGCGCGCGGATTTTTTCGGCGACACTCTGGTCGGGCCGACACTGTTGCAGTGGGGCACCGAAGAACAAAAGCGCGAATTTTTACCCAAGATTTTGAGCGGCAAGATGCGTTGGTGCCAGGGTTTCAGCGAGCCGAACAGCGGCAGCGATTTGGCCAGCCTGAAGACGACCGCGGTTTTGGATGGCGACGAGTGGGTGATCAACGGACAAAAGGTTTGGACGACGCAGGGTCGCCACGCCGACTATTGCTTTTTGCTCACCCGCACCGACAAAGACTCGCCGAAGCACAAGGGTATTTCTTATCTGCTGGTGCCGATGAAGCAACCGGGCGTCGAGGTGCGCGGCATCACGCAACCAGACGGCACCGCCGAGTTCTGCGAGGTTTTCTTCACAGATGCGCGTTGCCCGAAAGACAATGTCGTCGGCGGCGTCAACAACGGTTGGAAAGTCGCGAACAGCACGCTTGCTTTCGAACGCGGAATGAGCGCGACCACGGGTTACCGCAGGTTCGAAGAGGAGTACAAACTGCTTGTCGCCCAGGCGACCAAAAATGGCAAGATCGCCGACGCCTCGATTCGACAACGACTGATGCAGTATTACTCGAAGATCCAAATTCTTCGGTTCAACGGTCTGCGCGGTCTGGGGTCGACGCTTGCCGGCACGAAAGATTTTGGTGTGATGGCGCTCGGGGCGAGCAACAAAATGTTCTGGTCGGAGATGCACCAAAGGGCGATGGAGTTGGCGTTGGATATTTACGGTGCATATTCGATGCTCATCGACACTGGGCCCGAGTCGGGCACTTGGCCGGGTGCGTTGCGCGACAAGCGGCGCGCCAATTACCCCTCGTCGCCGATGATGTCGAGCTTTTTCTTTTCGCGCTCAGAGACGATTTGGGGCGGCACGAGCCAGATTCAACGCAACATCGTTGGTGAACGGGTGTTGGCGTTGCCCAAAGAACCAAAGACCGCCGAGTAAAGGAGAAAAAGTGAATTTTGCGACAGCGATTCGATCGGGTTTTCAGAACTACGCGAACTTCAAGGGTCGCGCATCGCGCGCCGAATATTGGTGGTGGACGTTGTTCACTGTGCTGGTTGGTCTTGCCGGTTCGGCGATTCACTCATCAATCGGCAATCTTGCGCAAGTTATAACTCTCTTGCCGTCTATCGCGGTCGCGGTGCGACGCGTTCATGACTCAGACCGTCGAGGCTGGTTTGTTCTTGTCCCGATTTACAACTTGATTTTGGGTCTGAGTCGCGGCGACTCGGGCATGAACCGATTTGGTCCGCCGCCGCCGCCAAACCCCTAATATTTGGGCACTCGCCGTTTGTAGCTCGCCTGAATCAGCGGCGAACTCAAAATGAAATCGGCGCTGGCGCGATTGCACGCGACGGGAATATTCCATACCACCGCGATTCGAAGCAGCGCCCGAATGTCGGGATCATGAGGCTGGGGTTCGAGCGGGTCCCAGAAGAAAAGCAGGATGTCCACGCCCCCGTCTGAGATTTTCGCGCCGATTTGTTGGTCTCCGCCGAGAGGGCCGCTGCGCATTCGCTCGAGGGTCAGGCCCGTATTTTCGGCGATCAGTTTTCCGGTCGAGCCCGTGGCGATCAAGACATGCTGCTTCAAAACATCTCTGTGTTCTTGCGCCCAGCCGAGCATTTCGCCCTTCATATTGTCGTGTGCTACCAATGCAATACGCTTTTTTGCGGGGCTCTCGATGTTCGTCATCTCAATGGAGGTCATAAGTGAAGGTTAGGTCAAAAGTGGGCGATGATTCGACAAGTTCGCGCATCATCTCGACCCCGATCGGCAAACTAACTCTCGTCGCGTCACCCAGAGGTTTGCAGAGGGTTATTTTTGGTGCGAGAAAGTTGTCGCAGACGAAGCGTGCCCGAACAAAAACTAGTGGCCATTTGACGCAAGCCGAACGACAATTGCGCGAATACTTCGCTGGCGAGCGAAAGAAGTTTTCGATAAAACTCGATATCGGCGGTACCGAGTTTCAAGAGTCTGCATGGCTAGCGCTCAAAAGAATCGGTTACGGCAAGACGATTTCTTATGCGCAACAAGCGCGACTCGTGGGCAAGCCGAAGGCTTGTCGCGCCGTGGGTTCGGCCAACGGCAAAAACCCGGTGGCGATCGTCCTGCCTTGCCACCGCGTGATCGCCTCGGGCGGCACGCTTGGTGGTTATGGCGGTGGGCTGGCGATAAAACGAAAATTGATCGCGCTCGAAAAAGATTTCAGTGCGGCTGGGTGAAGCCGAAGCACTCACGCAGATATTCGTCGCCCAGCGCAGTCTCGGGTGGCCCGATCGAAACGACACGCTGAGCCAGAAGCATCACCGTGTTCGCAGACTCGGCGTCTTTCAATTCGTGGGTAGCAAGAACGACGGTCACGCCCCGAGATCTTTGTTCGGCGATTAGGTCGGCGACCAGTTTTCGCCCGTTGATGTCGAGACCCGCGGTCGGCTCGTCGAGCAACATGATTTCGGCCTGACGGGCCAGAGCCTGGGCCAGATGAGTGCGCTGTTGTTGTCCGCCAGAAAGATCGCGAATCGGGTCGTCTGACTCGGTGTCGATGCCCGTCGATCGCATCGAGTCATCGACGATTTTTTTGTCGGCCGCCGACGGGTTTTTGAATAGTCCGAGATGGGCGAATCGCCCCATGGCGACGACATCGCGAACACGCAACGGCAGGGTGTGGGTCGAGATCGGATGTTGCGGCAGATAGGCGACGCGTTTGGGCAGCGAGCCGACCGGCGCCCCGAGAATTTCGATGTCTCCACTGATCGGCTTGATGAGGCCCGCCATTGTCTTCAAGATCGTCGACTTTCCCGAGCCGTTGGTGCCGATTAGCACCAGCAATTCACCTGCGGTGAGTCGCAAGTTGACATTTTTAACTACCGGGTGCTTCGAGTACCCGACGGCGAGTTGGTCGGCGAGCAGAGTGGCTCGATTTTTTTCGTTCATCTGAAGTGCGAACCCGAGTGACTGTGCTGGTGCTCATGGGGATGTTCATGCTCATCAGCATCTTTTTTGCCAACCGCCTTTTTCGCCTCTGAAAAAAAGGCGCAGAGCGCAAACATTGCCACCGCCGACAAGACGATGCTCGCACCGGCAGCCAGGTTGAAGTGATAGCTGACCAAAAGGCCGACGTAGGTCGAGGTCGTCCCGACAACCGAGGCGATGAGAATCATCGTCGATATTCTTCGCGCGAACAACGCCCCGGTCGCGGCGGGGGCGACGAGCATGCCGAGCACGAGCAAAGTCCCCACGGTCTGGAAACTGGCGATCACCGTGACGGCGACGATCATCAGCAACAAATTATGGAACAATCGGCTGGAAAAGCCCGATGTGTTGGCCAATCCTTCGTCGACGCAGAGCAGCAAAAATGGGCGTCGCGCGATGAGCGCGACCGTCGCCACGACTGCCAGCGCGCCGAACTGCAATGTGATATCGCCGATGTCGACGCCGAGAACTTCGCCGAACAAGATGCGCGAGAGGTCGCCGACGAAAGTTCGAGATCGTGAGGTGATCATCACGCCGAGGGCCAGCATTCCCACGAATAACAAACCGATCGCCGTGTCGCCCGATAGTCGCAGGCGACGCGAGACGAGGCTGACCCCGCCCATCATTACCAGCGAGCCGACAGCCGCGCCAACAACACCCGAGACTCCCAGCAGCAACGCCGCGGCGATACCAGGCAGCACGCCGTGGGCGAGAGCGTCGCCGACAAATGCCAGCCCGCGCAAAACCACGAAAGTTCCAGCGATCGCACATGTGACGGCCACGAGCACACCGGCAAGAAGCGCGAAGCGCATGAATTCGTTGGCGGCGAATGGATCGATCAGCGGCTCGACGAACATCTCACCGCCAAGATTCACGAATTCAACAGTAATGATTCGTGGTCATCAACCCAATGCTTCGGCGATTTGTTGGACCATTCTCAAAATGAACTCTTGATAGTTCGTCGCGCCGTCAAGGTAATGGGTCGAAAGCGTCACGGCTTTTACCCCGAGTTCGGACGCGATTTGGTTGGCAATGTCGGGGGATGTGCCGAGACCAGTGAAGATCGCCTTCACCTTGTTTTTTTGAGCCAACTTTTTCAGGTCGGCAAGTTCGCCCGCCGTGGCTTCTGATGTCGTGGTCAGCGATGGAATGATCGCACCGATCACCTCGCAACCATAGCGGTCGGCGAAGTAGCCCATTTCGTCGTGACCGCTCACAAGTTTGCACCCATCGAGACCATTGATGATCGTGGTGATTTGTTTGTCGAGTTCTTCTAGTTCGGTTGTCAAAACTTTTTCGGCTTCAGAGAGGTCTGTGCCTGCGGCGGCACTCAGCGCCTTGGAAAGTGCAGGGAGCATTTCAAGCATCGTTGCAGGGGAGAGCCAAAGATGCGGGTCGCCGGCACCGTGGCCGTGGCCATCTTCGCCTTCGGCGTGATCTGCATCTTCGTCGTCATCATCGCCGTGGCTATGACTATGACCGTCTTCTTCTTCGGTCTTGCGCACAGTGACGTGGTCGCCAACCATGAATACTTCGCCACCTGAGTTGGCAATATTCTCAATCACTTCTTCAAGACCCTCCTCGAACTCGAGACCGTTCGATACGACAAGGGCGGCATTGTTCATCGTCTCGACATCTTTTGCCGAGGGTTGAAAGTCGTGCGGGTCTTGGCCATCGGGAATTACGACAGTGACCGTGGCGTTGTCGCCGACGAGTTGCGAGACGATGTCTCCGAGAACCGAATATGTAACGACGATGACGGGCCTGTTTTCAGCCACAGGTTCATTAGTTGGTTCGCCCGCAGGTTCGGGACTGGGCTCGCTTTTGATTTCGGTGTCGCCGGAGCCCCCGCATCCTGCGAGAAGGCCAAAAGCCAACGCCAGAGCGACGAAGTTGCGGACTGTTTTGCTTGCTTTGTTTTTGATCATTCTCCAAGCATAGCAATAATGAGAATGATTCTCAATTTTAAGTTCCGAGGGCCTTGTTGATTTGCTCGGTCAACGCCGCCATTTCAATTTCACCGCTCAGTCGAAGCGCCACCTTGCCTTGGGCGTCGACCAAAACAAAAAAAGGAAACCCTGAGACGCCCATCGCGTTTGCCGCAGTTTTCTCGCCGCTGTCGGTCATCACCGGCCAAAGTGCCGGGAACTCTTCACGCGCCAACCATTCGGACGGGGGGAAGTTCGGCGACGCGGGATCCGAGGAGGTGGTTATGGCGATGACATCCAGACCATCGGGCACCTGACCGTCACGCTTCCACTGCACGAGCAACGGCACTTCGCGTTGGCAATGAGGGCACCAGTGCGCGAGAAAGACCAAGAGCGTCGGTGTCCCGGGGGATGTGACGATCGTGTTGCCGGTGAAACCCTTGCCGGTGAGAATCGGAGCCGTCATGCCGACAGCCTGATCGGCCTGTCCTGTGGTGAAGGCGGGCAAAGACTTGCCCTCGACGAGCACATCACCGAACTCTTCGATGCCCGAGACGACGTCGTCGCCGCCCGACTGCGAGGCGACCGCGACGATCGCCGCGACCGCGATTAGTGCGGCGATACCCCCGATCAGCCAGACAGATTTGTTACCCGTCGAGTTTCTATCTTTGTTGCTCATTTATCCTCCGTGTTACCGATTGTTGCCAGAACGATCGTCGCAAAGAAAGCCGTTAACGCCATGAATGAGAGCGTGACAAAACCAAAATTCTCGAACCAGATGAATTCGCACGGTAGTTTCGCATCGCAAACACCAGCATCCAGATCAGGAAATCGTTCGAGAAACCAGTGGTATGTAGAAATCGACCCACCGACGACGGCCAGCAACACCACGACAAGTTTCGAATATTTGAATCGCTTGAAGTTCATAACAATCAAGATGATCGCCAGCGGATACATCGCCGCGCGTTGATACCAGCAAAGTCGGCAAGGCTTGTAGTTGACGATTTCAGAAAAGTAGAGACTGCCGAACATCGCCGTCGTTGTTATCAACGCGGCGAGCGGCAGGGCGATCTTCTTTATCTCGTAGACAAGCCCATCGGCCCCGGCCATGCGAGCACCGAGAGTCAACAATCCGAAGCCGAGCGTGCCGAGGCTCAGCAGTGAAAAAAACAGTTCGAAGACTTCGTTGTTCATCGCCGGGTCAAGGCTAACTTTTGGCGCGACTTTTAATCGGCGCTTGAAGTTGGCACTAGAGTGACTTAAGTGTCGGGTCTCAAGGATCGATTGCAGGCAGATTTGACCGCGGCGATGAAGTCGCGCAACGAGGTCGAAACTTCGACCCTGCGTTTGACCTTGGCGGCGATAATGAACGCCGAAGTCGCAGGGGCCGAGGCGACCAAACTGACCGATGAGCAGGCGCTAGCCGTGGTCATGGCCGAGGCGAAAAAACGGGTCGAGTCAGCCGACATATATAAAGGTGCGGGTCGTCACGATGCCGAGGCCGCCGAGCGGGCCGAACTCGCGGTGCTCGAGCGATATTTGCCCGCGCAAATCAGCGACTCAGATCTCGAACGACTGGTCGACGAGCAGGTTGCCGAGGCGGCAACGCAGGGCTTGAGCGGCCCCAAAGCGATGGGGGCGGTCGTGAAAGCCGTGCGGGCCAAAGTTGGCGCAGGAGCCGACGGCGCAAAGATCGCGAATCTGGTCAAGTCAAAACTGGGCTGAAGATTTGCGACAGTTTCGGTTCGGCATCTTTGACCTGTCAACTTCGCCTTCGCAGCGAATCGGCACAAGAAAATATATTTTCGAGGTGAAAACTTGACGACTCGACCGCGGGTGATAATCGATTGCGATCCGGGGCATGACGACGCGTTCGCGCTGATCGTCGCTTCGAAGTTCGCCGAGATTCTGGGTGTGACCACGGTGGCGGGCAACGCGCCGCTTGATTTGACGACGAGAAACGCCAGAGTCGTCCTGGACATCTGCGGCGCCTCGAGTGTGCAGTTGCATTCGGGCGCGAATCGGCCGTTGGTGGCCGAACCGATCCATGCGGCCTATATTCACGGCGAGAGCGGTATGGACGGCGCGAATTTCTCGCCACCGTCGCGACCCGCCGACGGCACCGACGCGGTTCATTTCATCGTCGACACGGTGCGAGCGAACCCTGGCGCGTGGTTGGTGCCGACGGGACCACTGACCAACATCGCCCTGGCTCTGCGCGTCGCCCCAGATTTGGTTTCGAAAATCGCCGGCATTTCGTTGATGGGTGGCGGCAGATTCGGCAATCGAACAGCCACCGCCGAATTCAATATTTGGTGCGATCCAGAGGCCGCCGCCGCGGTTTTTGATTCGGGTGCGCAAATTGTGATGAGCGGCCTGCACCTCACGCATCAGATCATGGCGACGGCGAAAAGAATCGAGATGGTGCGAAATGCGCACGCGACCGTCGGCCCGAAGTTGGCGGGATTGCTCGGGTTTTTCAGCAAGATGTACAAGTCGTTGCACGACGACTTCGAGGGCGCCCCGTTGCACGATGTCTGTGCGGTGCTGGCGTTGACCCACCCGCAATTGTTCGGCGCTAGCGAGCGCCATGTAGCCGTCGAGATTGACGGTGCGATCACCCGCGGCATGACGGTGATCGATGATCGGCATGTGGTTTCACGGGCCAAGCCGAACACCCGGGTGCTCGAAACCATCGACTCAGACGCGGCGTTCTCGGCCATCGTCGAGGCGATCAAAGCCTGCCCCTAACGCCGGTCGAATTCGTTCCTGAAGTAGTTTGTTTTTGATGAAGTCCGAGCGATCTTTTTGGGTCACGGCGGCCTTCAGTTACACCCTCGCCTGGGGTTGGTGGATTTTTTTCGCCAACACATACTTTTGGGACGACTGGGCGAGTTTTTTCGGTAAGACGGCGCAAGAACCGTTTGATTTGGGCTATTACGAAGAGAAGCACTTCTTGAACCCCTTCATAAATCCGATTCTGCTGGAATTCGGGGTCTGGATGTTTCGGCTATTGATCTTTGTTCTGATGTTTGGTGCGGGTGTTTTTGTTTACAAGATTGTTTCACGACTGAACGTTTTCACGAAGTTTCAATGCCAGTTATTCACGCTTGTTTTTCTGCTGTTGCCGGTCAATCATGCACGATTCAGCATTCAAACTTTCGAGTATTCGATGGCGAACTTCTTCTTTTTCTTGGGCTGGTATTTGCTCGCAACCCGCAGACTCAGCCTTCGATTGCCGGCGCTTTTATGTTTCTTGGTCGCAATAGGCACCCCCTCGTATTTGACTTTCATGCTGTTGCCGTTGGTTCATCTTTTTTACCAAGATCGGCCGAGGCTGGCGGTGCGGCCTTTGCTCGCGTGGACCTTGCGTCAGATCGACGTGATCTTGTTGGTGTTGTTGTTCGCAGTCTTTTTCAAAACCAGCCAAGGCGAGGTCGAGAAGTACGGGATCACTAAATATGGATTGTTCTATTCCTTCTTTTTTTTAATCGTTTTTGGAACCATCAGTTTCTTGCTGATTCGACGACGAAAGAGAAAGTCGATTTCGAATCGTCGTCTGTACATGATTTGCGGCGGCGTCGCATTGGTCTGGCTGGCAACAGTGCCGTATTGGATAATCGGTTACGACCCCGTTCGCGGCTTGCCCGACTTTTTCCAACTTCATGCGGGTGCGAGAATTCAGGCCCGCGAATTTTTTACGCTCTCGATGTCGCTGATCAAGTTGACGGGTGGATTCATCGGTGGTTTCGCCCTGCTCTATCTGATCAAAAGCAAGAGCAAATACAGCAGTGTTTTGATCCCGAATATTTTCGTGCTTTTGTACCTGGTCAACAATCACTTCGTCGGACCAATGGAGTGGGACTCGAGGCTGCAATTGCTCTGGCCGTTGGGTTTGGCACTGATTGCGATCGGGCTGATGGAGTTCGTGCCTGATCGCTTCAGTCTTCGGAATTCGATCGGGTTGGTTTGCATTTTGACGCTTGCAACATCGTGGATCAGCGCCGAATATCTCGTCGACTCGATGAAGCAAAAATCTTTGATCGCAGAAATCAAGAAGGATGTGCAAGATCTTGGCAACAGGAACGTATTGGTGAGTGAATACAAGAATCGATTGAACGCCCGTGACAGAACTTATCGAGTCGGCGAATGGAGCGGAATCGTGAATTCGTCGTTGTTTGGTGACGACAATGTTGCAGCGACATTTATCGCGTTGAAAGACGACCAGTCATGCCCTGTTTCGTATCGGGCGGTGGCTTTGTATCCGCGGGTCAAGTCGTCGTTTATCGAGTCTTTGCTCAAGCGCAGGGTTGATGTTGAGATTGGTCGAATCGACCTGCCAGTGAAAGGTTTCGGCCCGAGCATCAAAGCCTGCCCCGAACGGTAAGGCGCGGCGGGGTGAGTGCACCGCGGTAGATAAACACGGCGTTGCAAATACGCCGCATTTTGCGGGGGGATCTGGGCAACAATGAAAGGGTGGCAGATCCGGTCGCTCATGTTGAAAAGCGCGTAGCCGCCGCGTTCGTCGAAGTCGGTGGCGACAAGGCCAAAGGTGTCGACACGGCGGTGCGACAGAGCGATCGTGCCGACGCGCAAATAAACGGTTGTCTCGCCTTGGCCAAGGCGATGGGTCTCGCGCCCCGCGATGTCGCCGCCAAAGTTTTGGCGACCGTCGACCTTCGCGACATCTGCTCGGCCGCCGAGGTGGCGGGCCCCGGCTTTATCAACCTGACATTCGACGACGATTTTCTCGCCCGCGAATTAATTTCAGTTTCCTCCAGCGCGCGGCTCGGCGTGCGCGCCGCCGCGGTCGCTCGAAAAGTTGTGATCGATTATTCGGCGCCGAATGTTGCCAAAGAAATGCATGTCGGCCATCTGCGCTCGACGGTGATTGGCGACGCGTTGGCGCGAATGCTGATGTTCGTCGGTCATCAGGTGACGCGCGAGAACCATGTCGGAGATTGGGGCACGCCGTTCGGCATGCTGATCGAACACCTCGTGGATCTGGGCGAAACGAAGGCGGCCAGCGAACTCTCGGTCGGCGACTTGGATTCGTTTTATCGCGGTGCGCGAAAAAAGTTTGACGACTCCGAGGCGTTTCAGGAGCGGGCTCGTTCGCGGGTGGTGAAACTGCAGGGTGGCGACGGCGAGACGCTGCGTCTGTGGCGGCTTCTGGTCGCCGAGAGCACCAGATATTTTCAGACGATCTATCAGACACTCGGGGTTCTGCTCGAAACATCCGACGTGATGGGAGAGAGCGCATACAACGACCTGTTGCCCGAGGTCGTACGGCGACTCGCCGATGCGAAGATGCTCGTCGTCAGCGATGGCGCCGAAGTCGTGTTTCCGAGCGGGTTCACTAACCGCGAGAACCAACCGTTGCCGTTGATCATCCGCAAGTCTGACGGTGGATACAACTACGCCACGAGTGATCTGGCGTGCGTGATCGACCGGGTCGAGAGATTGCGCGCCGATCTGCTGATCTATGTCGTCGGTTCGCCGCAGGCGCAACATCTGGAGATGGTCGCCGCGGTCGCCGGCCAGGTCGGTTGGTTGAAGCCACCGTGCGAGATGGTGCATGTCGCGTTCGGCAATGTGCTGGGTGCAGACAAAAAAATGCTCAAGTCGCGCAGCGGCGACGCCGTGAAACTTGACTCCCTTTTGACCGAGGCCGTCGAGCGGGCGGCGAACGCGGTGACCGAAAAGAACCCCGAACTCTCGTCGCAGACGAAAGCCGAGGTCGCCAGTTTTGTCGGTCTCGGGTCTGTGAAATATGCCGATCTCTCGACCGACCGCGTCAAGGACTACATCTTCGACTGGGAGCGAATGCTCTCGTTCGACGGCAACACCGCGCCCTACCTGCAATACGCGCACGCGCGAATCTGCAGCATTTTTAGACGGGCGAATATCCAGCGCGAGTCGGCGAAAAAGTTCACGCCGAAAATATCGCATGCCGCCGAGCGCGCCTTGGCGCTGCGGCTTCTGCAGTTTGATTCGGCGGTGTGGGACACGATCGACAAATACAGTCCGCATCGTTTGTGCACGTATCTTTTTGAATTGGCGACATGCTTCTCGTCGTTCTACGAGCAGTGCCCCGTATTGAAGGCGACGGGTGAAACCGAACGCGACAGCCGATTGATGCTCTGCGACCTCACCGCCCGAACCTTGCAGACCGGTCTTGACTTGTTGGGCATCAACGCCCCGGAGCAGATGTGAGCCGAATAGCCAGACATCTGTTGCCCGATTCGGCGGCGACGAACAAGGCTGGTCGTCTCGAGATCGGCGGGTGCGACCTCACCGACATTGCGCGCAAGTTCGGCACACCGACATTCGTCTACGACGAAAATCATCTGCGCGCAAGATGCCGCGAGGCCGTCGCCGCGTTCGGCGAACAGCGCGTGATCTATGCGACGAAAGCTTTTTTGTGCGGGGCGATGGCGCGTCTCGCATTCGAGGAGGGTTTGTTGCTGGATGTCGCGACCGGCGGCGAACTTTATGTCGCGTTGCACGCGGGGGTGCCCGGTTCGGCCTGCGTCATGCACGGCAACAACAAGAGCCTCGAAGAATTGAAGATGGCGATCGATGCCGGCGTGCGACACATCGTCGTCGACAACTTCGACGAACTCGACCGACTGGACGCGTTGCATAAAAATGGCGGTGCTCGGCCGAGAATTCAACTTCGCATCACGCCGGGCGTCGCGGTTCACACCCATGAGTTCATCGCCACCGGGCAGGACGACTCGAAGTTCGGTTTCAACCTGCGCAACGGCGATGCGCACCGCGCCGTAGAAAGGGCGAGAACTTCGACGAGCGTCGAATTCAACGGCATTCATTGTCACATCGGCTCGAATGTCTTCGCCTCGGAGAACTTCGCCCAGGCGGCTCAGATCATGGTCGACTTCGCCAATCAATTGGCTATAGACGAGTTGACCCTCGGTGGCGGGCTCGGGGTGGCGTATCTCGAAAACGAGCATGCGCCTTCGATCACGCAATGGTCGCAATCCCTTGCGCAGGCCACGAAATCTCTGAAGAAAGCGACGAAGGTTTTTGTCGAGCCTGGTCGGGCGATCGTCGCCAGTGCGGCGGTGACGCTGTACACGATCGGGTCGATCAAACATCTGGAGGGGATTCGCACGTATGTCGCGGTTGACGGTGGAATGAGCGACAATCCGCGTCCTGTTTTGTATGACTCGGGTTACGAGGCTTTCTTGCCGGCGCGCGTCGAGGACGATCGAGTCGAAGCGGTGCGCGTGGTCGGCAAGCACTGTGAGAGCGGCGATGTGTTGATCAACGAGGCGATGTTGCCGAAAAATTATTCGGTCGGCGATTTGTTGGCGACGCCGGTGACTGGCGCCTACGGGCACAGCATGGGTTCGAACTACAACAAGGTCACGCGACCGCCCGTCGTATTCGTGCGCGACGGCGTTGCGCGACTCGTTGTTCGTCGCGAGACCTACGCCGACCTCGTCGGTTTGGACGTCGCAGATAGCGTGAAGACATGACTTCTCGCGCACAGGCACATGAAGTTCGCATCGGGGTGCTCGGGTACGGCGTGGTTGGTTCTGCTTTCGTCAAGTTGGTCGAGCAGCAGTCTGACCAGATAATGGCACGCAGCGGAGTGCGCCTTGTCGTGACGAAAGTTTGTGTGCGCGACCCGAAGAAAAAACGTCAATTGCCGCGCGGCGTCGAGTTGGTGACGGATCCGAGCGCCGTCGTTCGGTCGGCCGACGTTGATTTGGTCGTCGAGGCGATGGGTGGCATCGAACCGGCGGCCGCGACGATCGCCGAGGCTCTCGGCAAACACAAACCCGTCGTGACGGCGAACAAGGCGTTGCTTGCGCACCAGGGCGCAGAATTGTTCGCCGCGGCCGACTCGGCGTCGACCGATCTGCTGTTCGAGGCGGCGGTTTGCGGCGGAATCCCGTTGATCAGGCCGTTGCGAGAAAGCCTGCGCGGCGAGCCGATCCTGCGGGTGATGGGCATCGTCAACGGAACCACGAATTTTATTCTCACCAAGATGAGCGAAGTCGGCGCCGACTACGCAGACGCGCTGGGCGAGGCGAAGAAATTGGGTTTTGCCGAGGCCGACCCGACCGCCGATGTCGAGGGTCATGACGCAGCGGCAAAGATCGCGATCATCGCCAGCATCGCCTTCGGCACCGTCGTGCGAGCCGAAGATGTGTTCGCCGAGGGCATCAGCAAACTCACGGCCGCCGACATAACCATCGCGCGAAAGTTCGGCTTCGCGGTGAAATTGCTCGGCGTCGCAGAACTCGACGAGACAAGCGCAAAGATCTCGGTTCGCGTGCACCCCGCGTTGGTGCCGCTGAATAATCCGTTGGCGTCGGTGCGCGAAAGTTTCAACGCCGTGTTGGTCGACGGCAAGTCGTCGGGTTCGCTGATGTTTTACGGACGCGGCGCCGGCGGAGAGCCCACCGCCTCGGCCGTGCTTGGCGATGTGATCGACGCGGCGATCAATCTGCGCAAAGGCACCCACGCACCGCTGGGTGTTTTCGCGAAGGCCGCGCTCAAGCCGATGAGCGAGTTGAACTGCGAATACATGATCGGGTTGGAGGTGGCAGACAAACCGGGTGTGTTGCATTCGGTGACCGGTGTCTTCGCCCGAAATGGCGTGAGCATCAGGGCCGCCGAGCAGGACGGAATCGGGGCCGACGCACGGCTGGTGTTCTTGACCCACGAGGCCAACGAGGCGGCGGTGCAGAATTGCCTGCGCGAATTCAAGTCGCTGAATGTCGTGAAGCATGTCGGCGCACTTTTGCGGGTCGTCGCCAACTCGAAGTAATGCAATATATTTCGACCCGCGGTTCGGCGCCGAAGATCGGTTTTCAAGACGTGCTGCTGGCGGGTTTGGCGCGGGACGGCGGCCTGTATGTGCCCGAGCAGTGGCCAAAGTTGCCCTCTGGCGCGCAGACAGCGACGAAAAGTTATGCGACACGGGCCGCCGAGGTCATGTCGCCGTTCATCGGCCAAGAAATTGACGCACAAACTTTCACGGCGATCTGTGTCGAGGCGTATTCGACATTTCGCGACCCCGAAGTCGCACCGTTGGTCGAGATCGGCGAGGGCGAATATTTGCTCGAACTGTTTCATGGGCCGACGTTGGCGTTCAAGGACGTGGCCCTGCAACTCGTCGGAAGACTCTTCGACCATGTCTTGAAACAACGCGGCGAGCGCGTGATGATCGTCGGGGCGACCAGCGGCGACACGGGTGGCGCGGCGTTCGACGGCGTGGCGAACTGCGGCAATGTCGACATCGTGATGCTTTATCCGAACAATCGCGTTAGTGAGGTGCAGCGCCGACAAATGACGACGCTGACCAGCCCGAATGTTCACGCTGTGGCGATCGACGGTACTTTCGACGACTGCCAAGATTTGGTCAAGGCGATGTTCAACGACCAGAAGTTTCGCGATTCACAAAAACTTTCGGCGGTGAACTCGATCAACTGGGTGCGCGTGATGGCCCAGGTGGTCTACTACGTGACGGCGCTCGAAAAACTGGGCAGACGCGCCGTGTTCAGCGTGCCGACGGGCAACTTCGGCAATGTTTTGGCGGGGTGGATCGCCAGACAGATGGGCGCGTCGATCGAGGGTTTCGTGGTGGCGTCGAACACCAACGACATTTTGACCAGGTTCTTCGAGTCGAAGCAGATGCGCGTCAACGAGGTTGTGCCTACTTTGAGTCCGAGCATGGATATTCAGGTGTCGTCGAACTTCGAGCGATTGATTTTTGAGATCAACGATCGCGACGGAGCGGCGACGGCAAAACAGCTGACCGATTTGAGGGCGACCAAAAAACTGGGCGTGTCCGAGCGGGGCTACAAGAAATGGATCGAGGGCGTTTTCGTCGGTCGACGCTGCGACGACGAGCAAACCTTGGCGACGATGCGAAAGGTTTTCGACGAGTCAGGAATGCTGATCGACCCGCACACCGCGGTGGGTTTGTCGGCGGCGCGCCAGAGCGCGGGCGTGGACTTTTCGAAAGATGTGCCGATGATCACTTTGGCGACGGCCCATCCCGCCAAGTTCCCCGACGCGGTTCGCAAAGCCACGGGTCAAACCCCGAAGTTGCCCGACCATTTGGCCGACCTGATGAGCCGAGCCGAGCGAAGCGTCTCGCTGCCCAACGATCTGAAGGCTGTTCAGTCGTTCGTGGCGAAGTGTCGCCGTTAAAAAGCCTTCGTTGCCAACTCGCTGAAACTCGGCTAGATTTAAAGGGCTCGGAATCCCGGGCAAGTTTCCGCCAGTTCTTGGCAAACGCATTTCAACGCAATCTGATCTGCGCACTTGCATATTGATTTTTGGCGGCCAGTCGGGTGACAAATCATTTGATCCCCGTGAAAGAAGGAATTGTGGCCAACGGAGCCCTTGAACAATCGGCACTTGAACAAAAAGATCGCGACCAACTTGTCGCCATCGCCAAGGCGCTCGGCGTGAAGGCGTCGGCGCGTGCCAAAAAAGAAGAGATCATCGAGATGATCCTCGAACAGACCGCGCCAGCGGAGCCGGTGGCGAGCAAAGCATCGAGCGCCCGCGCCATGACGCAAAATGACGACAATGCGCCGGCAAAACCTGCGCCGCGATCTGGTGGCCCGATGTTGGGAGCCGACGGCCAACCCTTGGCCGAATGGGAGATCGAATTGGCCGAGCACGAAGGCACGCCGATCGCCCCCGATGCTCGACGCGTCAGCGATCAGGGCGATTCGCGAGGCGACACTCGCGGCTCGCGCAACGATCGAAATGATCGCAACGATCGAAATGACCGAAACGATCGTGGCTCGCGCAATGATCGCAATTTTCAACGCGGCTACAACGACCAAGATGGCGGCGGTCGAAACCGCAATCGCCGACGACGTCGCGGACCTGGTGGCTATAGAAACTCGCGTGACGATGGTCCGCAGGGCGACGACCGCTACGAGATGAACGAAATGCAAGATTCGAACGAGCCGGTGAGCAACGACCCGATTGAAGTGTCGGGTTATCTCGACCTGCGCGACGAAGGTTACGGATTCTTGCGAGTCAACGGGTACCTGCCGTCGTACGGTGACGCCTATGTCTCGGTGCGATTGACACGACAATTCAATTTGCGCAAAGGCGACCACGTATCGGGCACCTGCCGACCCGCCCAGCGCAACGAGAAGAACCCGGGCATGATCGACATTCGCACGATCAACGGTGTTGCCGCCGACAAGGTCAAGGCTCGACCCAAGTTCGAAGACCTGACGCCGCTTTTCCCCGACGAGAAGCTCGAACTTTCGACGGCGATGGATCCGACGAACATGACCGCGCGGATCATCGACTTGATTTCGCCCATCGGCAAGGGTCAACGAGGCGTGATCGTCTCGCCGCCGAAGGCCGGCAAGACCAGCGTGATGAAGACGATTGCGACATCGATCGAAAAGAATTATCCCGATGTGAAGTTGATCGTGCTCTTGATCGACGAGCGGCCCGAAGAGGTCACCGACATGCGTCGCACCGTGAAGGGCGAAGTCGTCTCCTCGACATTCGACCGACCGTCAGAAGAACACACTCAGGTCGCCGAAATGGTCATCGAAAAAGCCAAGCGCATGGTCGAATCTGGCGAGGATGTCGTGGTGATTCTCGACGGAATCACGCGCTTGTCGCGCGCATACAACCTGGCGGCGCCGACCTCGGGTCGCGTGATGTCGGGTGGTATCGACGCGGGTGCGTTGTATCCGCCGAAGAAGTTTTTTGGTGCGGCACGCAACATCGAGGAGGGCGGCAGTTTGACCATTTTGGCGACCGCTTTAGTCGAGACGAACAGCCGAATGGACGACGCGATTTTCGAAGAGTTCAAGGGCACCGGAAACATGGAGCTGCGTCTCGATCGCAAACTCGCCGAGCGCCGAATTTATCCGGCGATCGACGTTGACGCGTCGAGCACTCGACACGAAGAATTGTTGTTCAATCGCCAGCAGTTGCAGATGGTCTGGAAATTGCGACGCGTGTTGAGCGGCCTTGCCGCCGACGGCAACGCGGCACCCGGTCTCGAGTTGTTGATCGATCGCCTCAAGACTTTCAAGAACAACGACGAGTTCCTCGCCGAAATCGCCAAGCAACCAACTTCGTAAGTCTCGACAGTCGTGTCGGAGGGCGAGAACCACGAGTCGCGCGTCGCGCGATTGCGGTTGCGATCTCTGCTCGCGGGTCAAAATCTGCTCGACGGCGATTTTGCGGTCAGCGAGTTCGGCAGGGCGGTCGGCACCGTGCAAAAGGGTGTCGCGTCGGTGTTGCTGACGGGCAACCATGAAAACGGGCTCGGTGCGGCGTTGTTGTGGGCGACAAAAAATGAGGCGACGAGCCTGCAGATTTTTTCTGATCGGTGCGCTGAAGTTTTGGCCCGTCGGGCGACCTATTTCAGTTTTCCGATTCAGGTTTTTGGTGCCGAAACCGATGGCGTGGCAAAACCTGTTGTGCCCGCCGAATTCGAGCGCCCGACTATGGGCGAGGCCGACGAGTCTTTCGCCGAGTTCATCGCCGCCGGTGGCGCCGATGTGGTTCGTGAACATGGCGTCGTTTCGGGCGAGGTCAACGGTCTCGAGGTATGCCGAGTGGTGCGCGACGCTTCGGGCGAGTCGCGTCTGGAGATCGGTGTCGGTGCGCATGATCGCGAGACATTTCAGATGCTGCATGGCCGAACCGCGACGATCGAGTCTTTGCGCAAAGTGGTGGTCGAGGTTGCGGCGCGTCGTGCGGTGGGGGCGCAGGTGCATCCGCTGAACCAGTTGGCGCGCGAGCGAATGTTGCGACATCAGATTTGTCTGGCTCCGCAACTTGTCGGGGCGAAGATTTTGAAAACCGCGCAGCCGCCGACTCGCCGATCGAACCTGAAAGACGCGATGCCGTGTTGCGCCGACGGCGTGTTGGTCGAAGGCACCGAAGTCGTGGCGACATTCGGGGTGGGCATCAATCCCGAGCTTGTCGTTTTCGGGGCCGATGCACGCGAGTTTTTGAACCCCGCCGCAGATTTGATTCTCGTCGTGCCAAGTCGTGACGCGTCGGGCGTGTTGCAGCGCCTCGCGAAGTTGTTGCGACGATCGGCGCGCATTGTCGGCGTCGATCTCGCGACTGCGTGAGCACGACGCTCTGACAGATGGCATAGCCTGATCACCGTGCTCGAACGACTCGAAAGCATCGAAAGAGATTTTTTGGACCTCGAAGCGAGCATGGCCACGCCCGAAATCTTGGGTGACCAGAACAAATTGCGCGAGGCTTCGCGAAAATACAAGCAAATGACGCCGTTGGTCGAGTGCATTCGCAAATATAAATCGGCCAGGGGCAATGCCGACGCGGCGCGCGAGTTGATCGCCGACGCCAGCGGTGCCGAACGGGATGCTCTGCAGGCCGAGTTGGGCTCGGCCAACGCGGCGATCGATGCGCTAGAGGAAGAATTGAAAGTTCTGCTGTTGCCTCCTGATCCGAACGCGGGCAAAAACATAATCGTCGAGATTCGCGGCGCCGAGGGCGGGGAAGAGGCGAATTTGTTCGCCGGCGATTTGTTCGACATGTACAAGGCATTCGCCACGAAGAACCGTTGGGTAGTCGAGGTGTTGTCACTCGACTTGTCGCCGAAAGGCGGCATCAACCAGGTCGTGATGATGATCAAAGGCGAGACCGCCTGGACTCGTATGCGATTCGAGGGCGGTCCGCATCGCGTGCAGCGCGTGCCCGAAACCGAGAACCAGGGTCGTATTCACACGAGTTCAGCCACGGTGATGGTGATACCCGAAGCCGAGGAGGTCGAACTGCACATCGACGAAAAAGATCTGCAGATCGACGTTTATCGCGCGAGCGGACCAGGTGGTCAAGGTGTCAACACCACCGACTCGGCGGTGCGCATCACCCACAAGCCCAGCGGAGTGGTGGTGGCGATGCAAGACGAACGCAGCCAGTTACAAAATCGACTGCGGGCGATGCAGGTTTTGCGCTCGCGATTGTTGCAACGCCAGGAAGAAGAGACCCAGGCGCGGGCCTCGGCCGAGAGAAAAGCCCAGGTCGGCACCGGCGGTCGCGGCGAAAAGATTCGAACCTACAACTTCAAAGACAGCAGGGTGACCGACCATCGCATCGGTTTCACCTTGCATCAACTGCATGATGTGCTCGCGGGCAATCTTGATCCCGTGATCGACGCGTTGACCCTCGAATATCAAACCGAGCAACTGGCCGACTCCGGGCAAAAGTGATCTGTCGTGGTTGACGGCACGATCACATGGGGCGAACTTCTCGGTGTCGTCTCGAAAGATTTGGCGAGCGAGCAAGAGGCCCGTTGGTTGTGCGAGCACGCCAGCGGAATGAGTTCGGCCGAGTTCGCTTCGGCGATGCACGAGTTGGTCGGCGAGAGATCGGGCAAAGCGTTGCGAGAAATGGTCGCCCGTCGTTTGACGGGTGAGCCGCTGCAATATGTGATGAAGCGATGGGCGTTCAGGCACCTGGACGTGCTCGTGGACGAGCGGGTGTTGATACCTCGGCCGGAAACCGAAATCGTCGTGCAGACGGCGATCGAACTGGCCCGCGAAACAATGCGAACCTCGAAATCAAAGTTACGAATTGCCGACCTGGGCACGGGCAGCGGTGTGATCGGCCTGTCTTTGGCGGGTGAACTGCCTCGTGGAAGCACCGAAGTTTGGCTCACTGATTTGTCGGCTGACGCACTTGAGGTGGCGGGCGCGAATCTGGCGGGCTCGGGTTTTATAAACAGCGATGTGCGAATCGCGCAAGGTAGTTGGTTCGCCGCCTTGCCGGGCGAATTGAAAAATAGTTTTGATCTCATCGTCAGCAACCCGCCGTATATTTCGCGCACCGACACCGCCGTCGAAAAAATTGTTCGTGACTACGAGCCCGATATTGCGTTGTTTGCGGAGAACGACGGCATGTCGGCACACGAGCAGATCGTGACTCAAGCCCAAGAGTGGCTCGTGCACGGCGGTTGGCTGGTGCTCGAGATCGGTCACGACCAGGGCGACAAAGTGCGCGCTCTGCTGGGTCGCAACGGTTTCAAAAATGTGCAGATCCACCAAGATTTGGCGCATCGCGACCGCATCGCCGTCGGTCAAAAATAATTCAGAGCAGCAGGTTGCCTGTTGGGTCGAGGGTGACTTGTCGACCGACCCATTCGTCGGTGCAGAGACTTTGCGCGACTTGTGGATCTTTTGAAGTCGCCCAGGCGCGCCGCGAATCGCCGAGCAGTGTCGAGGCGATTGCGGTCTCGGGTTTCCCGTCGCGGTCGTGCATCACCGTGTAGGCCTCGATTTTCGCCGGCCCGACCAGACTCGTGGCAGCCTCGGCGGCAGTCACCAGTTCGCGTTTCGGCAACGCGTCGATTTCGGCCTGTGGCGATGCGTGACGATACGAGTTCTTGCCCGGCGAGTTCGAATAGACACCAAAGGAGTGCTTGGTCGCATAGCCACCATTGGCCCAGATGAAACCATCTTCGTTTTTGTCGGCGGTCTGGCGAAGTTCGGTGATCATCGTGGCGATTGCGTGCATCACATAGTTGTTCCATGGTCCGCCGGCGAACGAAAGACCGCCCGTGATCGTGAGTTGACGATCGATCGACAGGCCGAGTGACTGCGCGCCGAGTTGAACCGCCGATGGAAAACACGAATAAAGATCGATCAGGCGAAAGTTGTCGATAGATTTTTCGGCAAGTTGGCAGGCCAGTCTTCCGCCAAGTTGTACGGCTGGCGTCTCGGCGAACGAGTGGCGGTTCGAGATGTAGTAGTGCTCGTGGCAGTCGGTGCCAGAAATCGGGAACACCCATTTTGATCGCGGCACGCCGAGTTGCTCCGCTTTTTCGACGGAGCAGATGATCAGCGCCGCCGCCATGTCGACCTGGTTGTTCGAGTTCATTCGCTTTCGATAGGGCAGACCGATCATTCGATTCGACGGCGTGACCTCGAGAATTTCCTTGGTGGTGAAAGCGCTCCTGCTCCAGGCAAATTCGTTTGTTTTTGCGACGCCACTGAAACGCGACCAAAGATCGCCGATGTGGTTTTCGTGCTCGCCAACCGAGCGGCCGGCCCGCGCGCGAAGGGCCGACTCGAACATCGGGTAGATCTGCACGGGCAAGATGATCTGTCGGGCGATCTCGGTTTCGCTGCTCATCGCCGCATCGTCGACGATCGTCGTCGGAGCGATTTTCTCTGCTTCAGGTTCGGGCGACGACCACGAAAGCGAAAAGTTCTCACGCTGCGCTCGAGCGCGCGAATTTGAGGCTTCACCACCCGCGACGATCGCGATGTCGAGCTCACCTTTTTGTATTTGCAAGGCGAGTTTGTTGACGAGCAATTGCGGCATGTTGCCGCCGTGCGGGGTTATGCCGGTCACACGCGCTTGAATGCCGAGTTGCTTGGCGACGCTCAAAGCCGGGTTGTGGTATTTCCATGACAACAGACGAACGACATGCAATGCGTCGACACTGCGCAACGACGCGATTTCGGCGTCGGTGATCGCGGTTCGAATCGCGTCGGCGATGAGCGAAACGGGCTCGCGCGCCTCGTTGAGGCTGGTGGCACGATTCACAATCTGGCCCTGCCCGATCAGCACGGGTGCGCGCGGATCTGTCGGCATGACTGATCAGGCTAGTTATATAAACTTTCAGCGATGAGAAAGATCGCGATCGGTGCTGACCACGCGGGCTACGAGTTGAAACAGCATCTGATCAAATATCTGACGGGCAAGGGAATGCAGGTTGCCGACCACGGCACTGATTCGAACGAAAGTGTCGACTATCCCGAGATTTGCGCCGGTGTCGCCCGCGCCGTGCGCGACGGAAATGCCGACTTGGGCATCGTGCTCGGGGGAAGCGGCCAGGGCGAACAGATTGCCGCGAACAAAATCAACGGTGTGCGGGCCGCGCTTTGCAACGACTTGTATCTGGCCGAGATGGCACGATCGCACAACGACGCGAACGTGTTGTCGATGGGTGGCAGGGTCGTGACGCCACAACTAGCCGAGCAAATCGTTGATAAGTTTCTCATCACCGAGTTCGAAGGCGGACGTCATGCACGCCGTGTCGCGCAACTCGGCGAAATAGAGAACTCTGAACAGAAGCAACGGAAGAAATAGCAGGAGACGAAACATGCCTTGGCCATCTGAAACGAACCATGATTCGGCGTTGTTTGCGTTGCTCGAAGACGAGAGGTCGCGACAGGCGACCGGCTTGCAGTTGATCGCCAGCGAAAACTTCGCGTCGCCCGCGGTGATGTCGGCGACAGGTTCGGTGTTGACCAACAAATACAGCGAGGGTTACCCGCAGAAGCGTTACTACGGCGGCAACGCGGTGGTCGACGACATCGAGGCGTTGGCCATCGAGCGGGTGAAGAAGTTGTTCGGTGCCGACCACGCCAATGTTCAGCCGCATTCGGGCGCCAGTGCGAACATGGCCGTGTATCTCGGGTTGTTGAACCCGGGCGACACGGTGTTGGGTCTGAGCCTCGACCACGGCGGGCATTTGACGCACGGGTCGCCGGTGAACGCGAGCGGAATCTTGTATAAGTTTCATTCGTTCAAAGTCGGCGCGACCGACGAGAGATTGAATTTCGACGAGATTCGCGAATTGGCGATCGCCCACAAACCGAAATTGATCGTCGCCGGAACGACCAGTTATCCGCGCCGTCTCGAGCCGGAGCCTTTCAAGAAAATCGCCGACGAGGTCGGCGCGATGATGATGTTCGACATCGCCCACATCGCGGGCCTGGTGGCGGGCGGCGCGCACCCTAACCCGGTTCCGTTCGCCGACGTGGTCACATTTACGACGCACAAAACTTTGCGCGGGCCGCGCGGTGGTTGCATTCTTTGCCGAAAAGAATTGGCGCCAGTGATCGACAAGGCGGTTTTCCCCGGCAGTCAAGGTGGGCCGCTTGAACACGCGGTCGCCGCGAAGGCCGTGGCTTTTCACGAGGCGTTGCAACCAAGTTTCAAGGAGTATGCGCATCAAATCGTGAAGAACGCGGCTGCACTTGCCGCTGCTCTGGCAAGTCATGGTTTCAGGCTCGTATCGGGCGGCACCGACACGCACATGATGGTCGTCGACCTGCAACCGTTCGACCCCGACTTGACGGGCAAAGAGGCGCAACTCGTGCTCGACACGGCGGGTATCACCTTGAACAAAAACGCGATCCCCAACGATCCGCGCAGTCCGTTCGTCACCTCGGGTGTGCGCATCGGCACGCCGTCGGTGACGACCCAGGGCATGCGCGAGGCCGAGATGCCGTTGATCGCCGAATATATAGTCACGACTCTTCGCAACAGAAACGATGCGGCCAAGGTCGCCCAAGTTCGCGCCAAGGTCGCGCAGTTGTGCGCCAAGTTTCCTGTTTACGAAAATTTGAAAGCGAGCTGATGCTGATTCGATGAAAGACCTTTCGGGTTATTTCATCGTCGGCGGGGTGGCCGCGATCGTCACCGCGATTTTCACGCCTTTGGTCGCGATGCTCGGTCGAAAGTTTGGCTGGATGGCCACGCCCGATGCCCGTCGCAATCACCCCGAAGCCACGCCCGATGTGGGCGGCATCGCATTTTTCGTCGCGCTGGTGGCGGCGATCACGGTGGCGTGGCAAATGGACAGGTTCGACCCGTTGTTCAAGAACAACTCCGAGTTGCTCGGTGTGATCGTCGCCGGTTTCATCGTCTTCGTTCTCGGATTCATCGACGACATTCACGAGGTCTCCGCGCCGATGAAGGTGACGGGCGTCGTCATCGCCGCCGTCGCGCTCATCTGGTTCGGCGTGACGATGATTTACTTTCGCGCGCCGTTCGTCGACGTGTTCGTGCTGTCGCGCGACTGGATTCCGTTGTTCACCGTGCTGTGGTTGCTGGGCATGACGCAGGCGATCAACTTGATCGACGGCCTCGACGGCCTCGCCGCCGGCATCGTCGCCATCGCTTCGGCGGCGTTTTTTGTCTATAGCCGCAACATGGGCGTCAAAGGGTTGCTCAGCGAACCGAACATCGGGCCGCTTGTGGCGATCATCACCGTCGGAATCTGCGTCGGATTTCTCCCGTTCAATTTCAACCCCGCGCGAATCTTCATGGGAGACAGCGGCGCGCTTTTGCTCGGCTTGTTGGTCGCGGTTTCGACCAGCGTCGTCGGCGGTCGCGCCAACCCCGACACCACGAACCTGAGCGGACAGACATATTTCTTTTTGGCGCCGTTGTTCATTCCGATACTCGTGTTGGCCGTGCCGATTTTGGACGTGATCTTTGCGATCATTCGACGCACCCGCAGTGGCGTCGGGTTTGCCACTGCCGACACGGGCCACCTGCACCATCGGCTGATCAAATTGGGCCACGGCCCTCGTCGCGCGGTGGTGATCATGTGGTCGTGGACCGCGCTGCTTTCGGGCTTCGTGCTTTACCCCGCGTTGTCGGAGGGACCGACGAATCTTTGGCCGTTCTTGTTCGTGGCGCTCGCTTTGGGCGGGTTCACCCTGTTTCACGACAAGGTTTGGTCGCGAGGTGAGGGTCAAACGACTACCTGAGTCGTTCGTCGACACAGCCGAAATCTTTTCGGCACAAGTTCACGAAGTGCCTAATTTGCGCCGTTTGATGCTTTGCGTCTAGTTTGTATTTTCGTTCACAAGCGCCGACCCGACAGAGTTGGTGAAAAACTATCGAGGTTCGACGTTGAAACTCCTGCCAATTCGCAAACCAGTGGTGCGCTCGGCAAGTTCGTCGCACGACTCGCTTGGTCGGGGCGCGGAGATCGCGGTCAGCGTCGGCGTCTTCTTTGCTGTGGGTCTTTTGCTCGACAATTATTTCGAGACCCGACCAATATTCATGATCGTTCTCAGCTTGTTTTCGGTGCTCGGCAGTTTCACCCGACTGTGGTTCGTCTATGAAAACGACATGCGCGCACGCGAAGTGGAGCGAAGAAACATGGCGACGAGGAACGGGTCGTAATGGCCGTCGATATCGACACCAAGATTTCGATCCTCTCGATGCGCGACACGGGCCCCGCACCCGAGGCGGCGTTGGTTCGCGACATCATCAAGCGCGGTTTGATCGCGACGCCGGTCTTGCTGGGCGCCTCGTATGCGATCTGGGGGATCAACGGCGCTTACTCGTGCGCTTATGCGCTCGGCATCGTGTTCGCAAACTTCGCTTTGGCCGCGGCGCTCGTCGCGTACACGGCGCGAATCTCGTACGCCTTGATGATGGGCTCGATGTTGTTCGGTTACATCTTTCGTTTGGCGCTCGTCGCCGTGGCGGTTTTCGTCGTGCGTCAAAGCAGTTGGGTCGAACTTTTGCCGCTCGGGTTGACGATCATCCTCGCGCACCTGGGTCTGCTGTTCTGGGAGTTGCGCTATGTTTCTTTGTCGCTCGCGTACCCCGGCTTGAAGCCGAAAAAGTCGAAACAAAAAAAGTCAGAACAACCAACTGAAAGCGCAACGCAATGATCCTCAATAGTGTTTTGTCGTTCGAGTTCCCGCCGATCAACGAGTTGTTGCGTTGGCGCGACGTCGTGCCGGGTCTGAACAAGGTCGGCCTGATCGCGGTGATCGCCGCTCTCATCGGCACCTTGATCTTTCTCTCGGCCGCCAGAAAAGACCCGAAGGTCGCCCCGAAGGGCACGCGCAACCTGGCCGAAGTCGGCGTCGAGTTCATCGAGAACAACATCATCATGCAGACGATGGGTCGTGACGGCCTCGGTTGGACGCCGTTCTTGTTGACGCTGTTCGTTTTCGTGTACCTGTGCAACGTTCCGGGAATCATCCCGTTCATTCAGATGCCCGCGACCGCCCGCATGGCGATACCGATGTTTTTGGCGGTGTTGGTCTGGGTGATCTTCAATGTGCAGGGCATCAAGCACCAGGGTTTTTTCGGATACTTCAAGAGCGTTCTGTTTCCGCCGGGCGTGCCCAAGGCGCTCTATATATTGGTCACGCCGATCGAGTTCATTTCGACCTTGATCGTTCGTCCGTTCTCGTTGGCGGTCCGACTTTTCGCCAACATGCTCGCCGGTCACTTGTTGTTGGTGATTTTCGCGTTGTTGAGCGAGGCCATGTTCCAGGCGCGCGACAAGATCCTGATTCCGATCGGCGTGCTGCCGTTTTTCATGCTCGTGTTCTTGACCGGGTTCGAGGTGCTGGTCGCATTTTTGCAGGCGTATATTTTCACGATTCTCGCGGCGGTTTACATCGCGGGCGCGGTTCATCCAGAGCATTAAGTAATCAATAACAACAGACAGGAGACACAAATAATGGAAGCACTAACAAAGATCGTCAAAGCGGCCGCCGAGGCCGCCACCGGCGACGAGAAGAACATCGCCGCCGCAGGCTCCGCGGGCTTCGCCTACGGTCTCGCCGCGATCGGACCGGGCATCGGCATCGGTTTGATTTTCGGTAGCGCGATCGAGTCGATGGCTCGTCAACCAGAGGCCGCCGGCATGGTGCGCACCACGATGTTTCTCGGCATCGCGTTCACCGAGGCGCTCGCGCTCATCGGTTTCGTAGTGTTCATTCTTCTGAAATACGCCTGAGAGATTTCATGCTCACGGTTTTCGTCGACATCAACTCGGTTTCGCAGGTGCGCGTCTCGTTCGACGCCGTGTCTGCAGAGACCGGCGCCGAAGAGGGGGCACCCGTAAGCGCCGGGCCGAACCCGATCGCACCAGAAATGAAAGAGCTGGTGTGGGGTGCGGGCTCGTTCATCGTGTTCTTGTTCTTCATGCGGCTGTTCTTGGTGCCAAAGGTGCGCAAAGGAATGGCGAGTCGCTACGACTCGATTCGCGGAGATCACGAATACGCCTCCGCCACCCGTGATGCCGCCCAGGCCGATGTTGCGCGTTACGAATCGGCCATCGCCGACATTCGCAGCGAAGCGGCGCGTCGATTGGATGCGGCCCGCCAGACGCTCGACAAGGAGCGATCCGAAAAGATCGCCCAGGTCAGCGCCGAGATCGCCAAGCGTCGCGTCGCGGCAGAGGCCGAAGTTGCCGCTGCCCGTGCGGCAGCGCAAGGCCAGATTGTTTCTGCCGTGACTGCGGTGACGACTCGCGCGACGCAGATTGCAGTTGGGGTGTCTCCCGACGCAACTGTCGTCTCACGATCGGTGCAGCAGGCGATGGAAGGAGCCAGCAAATGAACTTGATGCTCGAAGTTCTGTTTGCCGAGGGCGACCCGAGTCAGACGCACCACTGGTTGTTGCCCGAGACCGCGGAAATAATTTATGGCGGCATCGCCTCGGTGATTATTTTCTCGGCGCTCTACAAATTCGCCTGGCCGATGATCGTCAAGTCGATGAATGCGCGCACCGAAAAGATTCAAAAAGAGCTTGACGGCGCCGCCGCGGCACGCACGAAGTCTGAGTCGGACGCGGCCGGTATTCGTCGGGCCCTGGGTGATATCGAGGCCGAAAGAAAGAAAATCTTGGCCGAGGCAGAGACGCAGGCGGCGGCGATCTTGGCCGACGGTCGGGCGCGTTTGGTGAAAGAAGTGGCCGAACTCGAAGCCAAAGCCGAGGCTGATTTGGCCGCGGCGCGGGGTCGAAGCGGCGAAGAGTTGCGCGGCGAAATCGCCCGTTTGTCGAGTGCGGCGATGTCGGCATCGATCGCGGCGAGCCTCAACGATCGCGCACAGCAAGATTTGATCGAGGGCTTCATCAAGAGCGTGGGAGCGAGCAAATGAGCGACGCAAAGATCGAAAGTTACAGCCGCGCGCTGTTTGAGATTGCGCAAGCCGAAGGCAACCTGCCGATTGTTGAAGACGAATTGTTTCGTATGGCACGGGCGTTCGAGTCGAACGAACAATTGCGCGGCACTTTGACCGACTCGACGATCCCCGCCGATCGTCGACAGCAGGTTGTCGAGCAGTTGTTGGGTGGCAAGGCCAGCAATACGAGCGTGCAACTGGTTTCGTTGATCGTTGGGGCGGGACGCGCGCGCGATTTGCCGGCGATCGTCGATCGCCTGGTGCAACGAGCGTCGAGCGAATTGCAGCGCGAGGTCGCCGAAGTTCGCAGCGCCGTGGCTCTCTCCGAGGATCAGACCAAGCGCTTGGCCGATGCTCTTGGCAAATCGACGGGTCGCAAACTGAACTTGAAAGTCGTCGTTGACCCGTCGGTGCTCGGCGGTTTGGTCGCCACCGTCGGCGACGAGGTGATCGACGACACGGTGCGAACACGACTTGAACAACTGAAGACCAGAATTTGAAATTCTCGAAAGGAAACAAACACAATGGCTGAACTAACACTTTCCGCGAGCGACATCGCCGCGGCGATCACCAAGGGCCTCGAGGGCTACAAACCCTCGGTCGAGGCGCGCACGGTTGGCCGTGTCACCGAAGTCGGCGACGGCATCGCCCGCGTCAGTGGTTTGCCAGATTGCGCGGTCAACGAGTTGCTCGAGTTCGAAGATGGAACGGTCGGCTTGGCGTTGAACCTCGACGAAGATTCGATCGGTGTCGTCGTGCTCGGCGATGCCGATGCGATCGAAGAAAACCAAACGGTCAAAGCCACGGGGCGAATTTTGTCGGTGCCCGTCGGCGACGCGATGTTGGGTCGTGCGGTCAACGCGCTCGGTCAGCCGATCGACGGCAAGGGTGAAATCGTCGGGGCGACGATTCGACGAGTCGAAGTTCAGGCCCCGGGCATCATGGGTCGAAAGCCCGTGCACGAGCCTTTGCAAACCGGCATCAAAGCGATCGACGCGATGACGCCGATCGGCCGTGGTCAGCGTGAATTGATCATCGGCGACCGCAAGACGGGCAAGACGACCGTCGCGATCGACACGATCCTCAACCAGCGCGGTCTCGGAGTGAAATGCATTTATGTCGCGATCGGTCAAAAAGGTTCGACGATCGCCCAAACGGTCGAGGTGCTGCGCCAGTTCGGCGCGCTCGAATACACGGTCGTCGTCGCCGCCCCTGCGTCGAACCCCGCGCCGTTCAAATATTTGGCGCCATACGCGGGTTGTGCCATGGGCCAGCATTGGATGGAAAACGGCGAGCATGCGCTCGTCGTCTACGACGACTTGTCGAAGCAGGCCGAGGCATATCGCCAGATCGCGTTGCTGCTGCGTCGACCACCGGGTCGCGAGGCTTACCCAGGCGACGTGTTCTATCTGCACAGTCGCTTGCTCGAGCGCGCCGCGAAATTGAGCGATGAGCGCGGCGCCGGTTCGTTGACGGCGTTGCCCGTTATCGAAACAAAGGCCGGCGACGTGTCCGCGTATATTCCGACGAACGTGATCTCGATCACCGACGGTCAGGTCTATCTGCAGGACAACTTGTTCAAGTCGGGTGTGCGCCCCGCGGTTGACGTAGGCATCTCGGTCAGCCGAGTGGGCGGCGCCGCGCAGATCAAGGCGATGAAGAGCGTCTCGGGCACTCTCAAACTTGACCTCGCGCAGTTTCGCGAACTCGAGGCGTTCGCCACATTCGGCAGCGAACTCGACGCGATTTCAAAAGCGCAACTTGAACGTGGTTATCGCCTGGTCGAGTTGCTCAAGCAGCCGCTCAACTCGCCGATGCCCGTCGAAGAACAGGTTGTTTCGATCTTCGCCGGCACCAAGGGTTATCTCGACGACATTCCCGTCGGTGACGTACGCCGCTTCGAGACCGAACTGCTCGAGCACATGCGCTCGCGTCATGCCGGTCTGCTCTCGGGCATCCGTCAAGAACCAAAAGCGGATGTGCCCAAAGATCTCGCATCGATCGTCGCGGCGTTCAAGGCCGGCTTCGTGCCGACCAAGAAATCGGGCGCCGCTGATCCGACGAAAACCGACGCCGGCGAAACCGGCGAAGCAGCGAGCGCAAAAACGCTCGCGACCGAGTAGGTATCACCAAAAATGGCGGGCGGGCAAGAGCGCATACTGCGCAGTCGGATCAGATCGGTCTTGGCGACCAAGAAGATCACGCGCGCAATGGAGCTGATCGCTGGCTCGCGCATCGTCAAGGCCCAACAGCGTGTCGCCGCGGCCGTGCCGTACAGCGAACGCATCACCGAGGTCGTCAAAGATCTGGCAGCAGGCGGCGCCGGAAGTTCGTCGGCGTTTCTCAAGACGCGCGACGAGATTCGCACGGCTTGCTATGTCGCGATCAGCGCCGACCGCGGTCTGTGCGGCGGCTACAACGCCGGCATCTTGCGCGCCACCGAGGGCGAGGTCAAGGCCGATGTCTTGGCATCGAAGAATTATTTGGTCGTGCCCGTCGGGCGCAAAGCCGAGAATTACTTCAAGTTTCGTCAATATAAAACTTCGAAGAGTTTCACGGGTTTTTCCGATGCCCCAAAATATGAAAACGCCAAGGAGATCGGCCAGTTCGTCGTCGATCTATATCTGAGCGGCGAGGTTGATCGCGTCGAGTTGGTCTACACGCGGTTTGTTTCGTCGGGTCGACAAGAAGTCGTGCGACGACCGCTCGTTCCGCTTGAGCGTGACGTGATCGCGGGTGGCGACGGCAAGTCGGCGGCGGGTGGCAACTACGAGTTCGAACCCGATCCTGAGATGATTTTGCAGACGCTGTTGCCGCGCTATGTCGAAGCCCGCATCTATGCGGCGCTGCTCAACGCGGCGGCGAGCGAGCACGCGTTTCGCCAGCGGGCGATGAAATCGGCCACCGACAACGCCGAAGAGTTGATCAAGAATCTTTCGCGCATCATGAACCGCGCGCGCCAAGATTCGATCACCACCGAGATTATGGAGATCGTCGGTGGCGCCGAGGCTCTCGGCTCTGACACCGACGACGTCCGCGAAATGGCGAGCAGTTGAAGAACTTGAATTATTACTCGAATTACTAAGGGAGAAGACATGAGCACATCAACAGCAACAGAAAGAAAAGACGGGAGAGTCGCCGCGATCGCCGGACCGGTGATCGACGTCGAGTTTCCGCGCGGCTCGCTGCCCGAGTTGAACCAGGCGCTCGAGTTCACCGTGACGGTCGACGGCAAGCCGAACGTGATTTTGGCCGAGGTCGCGCAGCAGTTGGGCCAAAGTCGCGTACGCGCGGTGTGCATGAAGCCGACAGACGGTCTGCGTCGCGGCACGCCCGTGCGCGACACGGGTCGTGGCATCACCGTGCCGGTGGGCGACAAGACTCTCGGCCATGTCTGGAACGTGTGGGGAGACTGTCTCGACGGCAACAACGACGACTTCAAAGATTCGGAGCGTTGGGAGATTCACCGTTCGGCGCCCGCGTTCGACGCGCTCGAACCGTCGAAGCGTCAATTCGAAACTGGCATCAAAGTTATTGACTTGCTCACGCCATATTTGGCGGGTGGCAAAATTGGTCTGTTCGGCGGTGCAGGTGTAGGCAAGACCGTTTTGATCACCGAGATGATCAACCGCGTGGCCTCGAAGCACGGCGGCGTGTCTGTTTTCGCCGGCGTAGGTGAGCGAACCCGTGAAGGCACCGACTTGCGTCTCGAAATGGAAGAGTCGGGCGTGTTCGAAAAAGCGGCGCTCGTGTTCGGCCAGATGGACGAACCACCAGGCGTGCGCCTGCGCGTCGCGCTCTCTGCTTTGACGATGGCCGAGTACTTCCGCGACGTCAAAAACCAAGACGTGTTGTTGTTCGTTGACAACATCTTCCGCTTCGTGCAAGCAGGCTCCGAAGTATCGACGCTGCTCGGTCGTATGCCGTCAGCCGTGGGTTATCAACCGACGCTGGCCGACGAGATGGGTCAGTTGCAAGAGCGCATCACATCGACGCGCGGTCGTTCGATCACGTCGTTGCAGGCCGTTTATGTGCCCGCCGACGACTACACCGACCCGGCTCCGTTCACGACGTTCGCATTCTTGGATGCAACCACCGAGTTGTCGCGACAAATCGCATCGCTGGGTATCTACCCGGCGGTCGACCCGCTGGCGTCGACCTCGACGATTCTGACCCCAGAAACCGTGGGCGAGCGCCACTACAACGTCGCGCGTCGTGTGCAAGAAATTTTGCAGCGCTACAAAGAATTGCAAGACATCATCGCGATTCTTGGTTTGGATGAACTCTCGGAGGAAGACCGCATGACGGTTTCGCGCGCCCGCAAGGTGCAGCGTTTCTTGTCCCAGCCGTTCTATGTCGCCGAAGTGTTCACGGGCGTCAAGGGCGAGTATGTGCCGACGGCGCAGACCGTCGAAAGTTTCGAGGCGATCATCAAGGGCGACCTCGATGAGGTGCCCGAGCAGGCGTTCTTGAATGTCGGCGGTGTCGACCAGGTTTTGGCGAAAGCCAAAGCGTTGCAAGATTCGGCGGCGTAGTACAGATCGTCATGGCCGAAGTAGCGTCACTCAAAGTCGAGGTGGTTTCACCAGAACGCGTTTTGTTTTCTGGCGAAGCGCGACAGGTGATCACGCGCACCCTGCAAGGCGGCGAAATCGCCTTCTTGCCGGGGCATGCAACTTTCTTGGGCGCGCTCGTCGAAAACCACACCCGCATTTATCTGGTCGACGGCAAGGTTCAAGATTTGGCGGTTCACGGCGGTTTCGTCGATGTCGCGCCAGATCACGTGACGATTTTGTCCGACAGCGCCGAATTGGCCGAAGACATCGATGTCGTGCGGGCGCGTGCGGCCCAAGAGCGCGCGCAACAATCGATGCGCGGCGAACATGACGCGACGGTCGAGGCAGATTTGCGGCGTGCGCACGCGCGGTTGGCCGCGGCCGGCGGCATGGGCAACTCGGGCAGTTCGGTCGGGTCTGCTCACTAACGAGCATTGCTGATGGCCAAGTATCCGTTCACCTGCGCTTTGGTGACGGGAGCATCGAGCGGCATCGGGTATGAGATGTCGGTGCAGTTGGCGACCTCGGGCGTGCGGGTGATTGCTGTCGCGCGTCGTCGCGACAGACTCGAAGAACTCGCGCGCCAGTTCAAGAACGTCGAGGCGTTGGTGGCCGATCTGACGACCGATTCGGGTCTGGTTACCGTCGAGGCGCGAATTCTGGATGCCAGCGCGACGCCGATCGACCTGGTCGTGAACAATGCCGGGTTTGGTTCGTCGGGTTTGATGCACGAGGTCGACGCCGATCGGTTGTCGCGCGAAGTTCAGTTGAATGTCGGCGCGTTGACGCGACTTTCGCACGCGGCGATCAGGGCGATGGTGCCGCGGGGTCGTGGCTATCTGTTGAATGTCTCGAGCGTCGCGAGTTTTCAGGCTTCACCAAAACTTGCGGTCTACAGCGCGACCAAGGCGTATGTCACGAGTTTGACCGAGGCGCTGCACGAAGAGATGCGCGGCACCGGTGTGCGAGTCACGGCGCTTTGCCCCGGTTTGACCCGCACCGAGTTTCAAAGCATCTCGAGCACCGAGAATTATTCGCGCGACTTCCCGTCGTTCGCTTGGCTTGATGTCACCGATGTGGCGCGCGCCGGTTTGCGCGATGTCGCCCGCGGTCGTGTGCTGAGCGTGCCCGGGTTGCTCTACAAGGTTCTCGTCGCGGTCTCTGATTTGGCGCCGCGCTTTCTAGTGCGCCGCATCTCATCTTTCGCCACCGGCCGCCGCTGAACTTTG
>Ga0194130_10001364_pt1 | contig 39849 bp, 41 predicted proteins | sample TA2KigsurfametaG_FD_160084 | JGI IMG/M metagenome (GOLD analysis project Ga0194130, IMG submission 160084) | Freshwater microbial communities from Lake Tanganyika, Tanzania - TA2015050 Kigoma 12 surface | ecosystem: Environmental > Aquatic > Freshwater > Lake | place: Tanzania: Lake Tanganyika...
CAGGCCCTGGGCCTTGAGCTTGCCAGCCACCTCCGGGTTGGCCAGCGTCTGCGCCGCGGCATCACGCAGTCGGGCCAGTACCGGTGCCGGCGTCGCTGCGGGGGCATACACCATGAACCAGGCGACCAGGTCGAAGTCGAAGCCCGACTCCGCGATGGCGGGCACCTCCGGCGCAGCCGCACTTCGCTTGGCGCTGGAGACGCCCAGGGCGCGCAACTTACCGCTCTTGATATGCGGGAGCGCGGCGGCGGGGTGGTAAAACATGAATTGCACCTGTCCGCTCATCACATCCGACAGGGCCAGGGCGCCATCCTTGTAGGGCACATGCGTCATCTCGCCGCCCAGCCGCGACTTGAGCAATTCGCCGGCCAGATGCCCAGAAGTACCGTTACCCGCAAAGGCGAAGCTCGCCCGCCCGTCCGTGCGGCGGGCCTGCTCGGCCAAATCTCTGAGGGACTTGAGCGAGGACGACCCGGGGACCACGAGCAGGGTGGGCGTGTAACCGGTAAAGGCCACAGGCGCAAAATCTCGCTGGGGGTCGTACGCCAGTTTTTTGTAGAGCGTTGCATTGATGGCGTGGGTCCCCACAGTGCCCATCACGAGGGTGTAGCCATCGGCGGGGGCTTTGGCCACCAGATCCGAGCCAATTCCACCCCCGGCACCGGCCCGGTTTTCTATCACTAAGGCTTGACCGAGCACGCGCCCCATGCCCTCGGCCATGACGCGCGCGACGATATCCGTGGTGGTCCCTGCGCCAAAGGGCACCACCAGGCGAATCGGCTTGACCGGGAAATCCTGAGCCCAGGCCAAACCTGCCGAAAAAACCAACGCGCTCAACAGCGCTTTCCATCCCGTACGAACCCACATCATGGAGACCCTCTCAAGACTCGGGCCGAGGCGGCCACCCGTGTTTGAAGTCGGCGTTGTGCTGCCCCAGCAAGGGCGGCGCGGTCACCTTCAGAGGACGCTGGCCGTCGAAAGAGACGGGGGAACGCACCGTTCGAAAGGTGCCCTGGGCCGGCGAGGGGGCCTCGACGAACATTTGCAGATGCTTGATCTGCGGGTCTTCAGGCACCTCGGCCGAGGTGTACATCGGTGCATGGGGCACATCGAGCGCCGCCAGGCGGTTGCACCATTCGGTTCGGCTGCGCTTGCGAAAAATTTCCTGCAGCACAGCAATGAGGGCCTCCTGGTTGTCGATGCGGGCCTCGCGGGTGGCAAAGCGCGGGTCCTCAAAAATGTCAGCACGCTCCATGGCCTTGGCCAGGCCTTCCCAGAATTTGGGCGGCGAGGACATGTGCAGCGCGATCCATTTGCCATCGGCACATTCGAGCACATACGACTGCGACACCCGGGCCCGACTGAAAGGGTCCACCACCTGCCCGATAGTGAACAGATGGGTAAAGGCATCGAGGTTGAAGTGCGTCATCGCCTCGATCATGGAGACCTCGACCAGCCGTCCCTGACCCGTGCGGTTGCGCTCATGCAGGGCGCCCAAAATACCGTAGGCCGAATAAAACCCGGTCATCATGTCCGCCAAGGCGGGCCCCACCACGCGGGGGTCGTTGGGGTTGACCAGCAAGCCCAAAAACCCGCTATAGGCCTGAGCCACCGAATCGTAACTGGGGCGGTCGCGATAAGGGCCATCGGGGCCAAAGCCGCTGATGGCACAGTAAATCAGGCGCGGATTGATCTTGCGCAAGCGTTCAACGCCGGCGCCAAGCTTCTCGGCCACACCCGGGCGGAAATTCTGGATGTAGATATCGGCCTGCGCGATCAACTCGTCAAAGCGCTTGAGATCGTCTGCGTTCTTTGTGTCCAGAGTGATCGATCGCTTGTTGCGATTGCAGGACTGAAAATGCGGGCTATAAAGCTCCGCGCGATAAGCCCGGAACGGATCGCCAGTGCCCGGCAACTCGATCTTGAGTACATCGGCCCCCTGATCGGCCAGCATCATGCCGGCGAAGGGCCCGGTGATAAAAGTGCCGTGCTCGACGACCTTGATGTCTTTGAGTACTTGCGCCATGGTCAGTCCTTGACAGGGGTCCCGGTGTACTGCTGCTGCGCCACCGCGTGGTTGGCCAAGGCAAAGCCGATCGGGTCGGACATTTCTTCATTGAGATGCGCAATCAGGCTGGCCACCCGCGCCAGCATAGGCACGCCCTTGAGCGCAGTGACCGGGAAATTGACCCCCAACAAGACGGCCGGAATGGCCGCCGATACATTCATGGGCAGGTCCTTGCCGGTCACCTCGGGAATCACCGACTCGATGATGCGCGAGAGTTGCACATATTTCTGGCCTCCCCCCACACGGGCCGACACCTCAAAGAGCGCAGCCACCCGGGGGTCGGCGGTCTTGTGCTCGGGATGGCCATAGCCGGGCACGATCTGCTTGCGTGAGCGCAAATCGGTCACGACCGACCGAGCCGCAGCCTTGAGGTCACCGCCGTGCGAGGAAGCGGCCTCGGCCTCGACCCGCAGGAACAGCTTGCCTGCGGTCTCGGAGGCACCCAGCACCACAGAGCCAGCCCCCAAAATACCCGCGGCCACCGCACCCTGCATCGCATCCGGGGCGGCCGCCAAGGTCATACGCGCCGCCTGGTTGCTAGGCACCAAGCCGTGCTCGGCGATGGCCACCATGGTGGCATTGACCAAGGCACTGGCCGCCTTATCGGGCATCTGCCCGGTCAAGAGCAAAAAGAAATAGTCGCCAAAATTAATCTGCCCGATCAGATCGCGCGACAGATCCATGCCGCGCACCACAATGCGCTGCTCGCTCGATGTGCTGATGGCCGTGTGCGGCACGATGTTTTTTCCGATTTTCATGAAGGCTCTCCGACGAAGATGCACCCACTGGCGTGAATACGATGCGCGCGCTGTCAATGTCTCACAACACCTGACAAGCCTGCTCAAAACTCAGCCGCGGGTTGCGATCAAACAACTTGCTCTTGTCCATGTAACCGAGGTTGATGAGGAAATTGCTTTGATAGCGCCCGTCCGGGAAAAACTCGGCATTGACCTTGGCCAGATCCACCCCGCTCATCGGGCCGCAGTCCAAATCCAGGGCGCGCGCGGCCAAAATGAAATAGGCCCCGCCCAGGGTGCCGTTGCGGATGGCCGTAGCCGACGCCATGCCGGCATTGCCTTCGAACATCGCCTTGGCCGCCGGCTTGTGCCAGATCTGGGGCATGTGCTCATAAAAGCGCGTGTCGATGGCCACAATCACGCACACCGGAGCCGAGCGTGTCTTGTCCACATTGGTCGGAGACAGGGCCGGGATGACGCGCTCGCGGGCAGCCGGCGTGGTCAGAAACACATAGCGTGTGGGCTGCGTGTTCATAGAAGTCGGTGCCATGCAGGCGAGCTCATAAACCCGGCGCAGCAAGTCCTGGGAGACCGGTTTGTCGATAAAGCCGTTGGCCGTGCGGGCTTGGCGGAAAAGTTGGTCGAGGCTGGTGTCTGAAATGGGCATGGCAGTCAATGGTTAGGGAGGTTGAAAATACCGCGCGGTGATGCAGGGATTGGGGTGAGTTTCACTCCGCCTTGATACCCAGGTCCCGGGTGATCTTGGACCAACGGTCCACATCGCGCTTGACCAGCGCCTTGGCCTGCTCGCCGGTCAAGGCCAGAGGCTTGCCGCCGGCCTTGCGAAAGGTCTCGACCAAATCGGCCGACTGGATGATGCGTGAGAGTTCACTGCGCAGCCGCTCCTGCACATCGGCCGGTGTCTTGGCCGGCACGAACAAACCAAACCAGGATTCCAGGTCAAGATTGACGACGCCGGTCTCGATAATGGTTGGCACCTCCGGATGAAAGGGCAGACGCGAACTGCCAGAGACCACCAGGGCCTTGAGGTTGCCCGCCTCCACCTGCGGACGCGCGGTCGGGGAGAGGTCGAAGAACAGATCGACCCGCCCACCGAGCAGGTCCTGATAGGCCGCTTGCGCGCCACGGTACGGCACATGCACCAGTTCCACGCCGGCCAGATTCCACAAAGCGGCCGCCAGTACATGCTGCCCCGAGCCACTGCCGCCGGAGGCATAGGTGAGTTTTTTCGGATTGGCTCTGGCATGCGCGATTAACTCGCGCAGGTTGTTAAAGGGCAGGTCCTTACGCGCCACCAGGGTGTAGCTGTACGCCACCGCCAGACCCACCGGCTCGAAATCGCGCAAGCTGTCGTAAGGCAGATTCGGGTACAAGCCCGGGTTCAGGGCCAGGTTGGACACCGACCCGACCAGAAGGGTGTAGCCGTCGGCAGGCGCTTTGGCCACGAGCTCCGTGCCCACCAGGGTGCCAGAGCCGGGGCGATTTTCCACAACCGCCCCGGGGCCCAGGGCCTTGCCCAAGCGGTCGGCGAGCAAGCGCCCGACAACATCAAAGCCCCCCCCGGGCGGCTGCGGGACCACCACCCGCAGCGGCTTGGTCGGAAAGGCCTGAGCCCACGACGAAACGGTCGACAGCCCGCCGATCAGTCCCACGGCCAGGGTCTGGTTGAAGGAGCGCTTGTTCATTTTGAGAATCTCCAAAAAACTAGGGACGGGGGACAAGCCCCCCTGCCGCGGATGTCAACGCTCGAGAGGTCCCCCCGCCAGCCAGCCAGCGCCGCGCGCATACAGCCGCGCAACTCCTTCGCCTTTGAGCATGGGCATGTCCATCTTGACCTTGTAGCCGATTCGCGTCTGAATGTACGCCAAATGCCGATATCCCTCAGGGAAGGCTGACAAAGCCGCCTGATCCAATTGCAGCACCGCGCTGGGGTCGACCGGCTCAATGCGGTCCTTCTCGTAGATCGGCTGACGATGCAGCAGTTTCCAGCGCCCCTCGTGGAGGGTGACAAAATCATAAAAGCGCCCGGTACAGACCACATCGCACAAGACCGGACCGCCCACCGCCTCGACCATGCCGCGCTGGGAGATGGTCATCTTGGTTTGGGCAATAGCCCGGTCGCCTGCCACCTCGATCGCACTGCCCCCCAGAAAATGCAGGATGCTCACCCCCTTGGCCCAGCCTTCCTGCGTGACGCGAATGAAATCCCGGAAGGGCCCCTGAAACCAGGTGGCCATCATCACGCCCTCGGGATGCCAGACCGTGGCAAACTGATCCCACAGGCCGGCATCGCGCCAGACCGCCCAGCGCTCGACCATCTGGCGGATTTCCAATTCATCGTGCAGCTCAGCGTTCATGTCTGTTCCTCCGGGGCGTTGACAGGATCAGCCCAATAGTCCACCTGATGACGGGCGATGCGCAGGTCGGCCAGTTCTTTTTTAACGCGCAAATGCTCGGGGTGCTGCGCGTACGCATCGAGCGCGGCCTGCGACTCGAATTCCGAATACAACACCACATCGCAGGCGTAATCGATGCGGCTCGAGTCCACACCAATCTCCAAATACCTCAGCCCGGGAATGCGCCCGCGTAGCGATTCGAAACTGCGTTTAAGCACAGCCACGGCTTGCGCCTTTTCAAGCTGCGTGTCGCCACGAAGATTCCACATGACGATGTGCTTGATCATGCCAATAACCTTTTTATCGAAAGTACTCTCAACCGCCGGCTGGAGTGCCGAACGGGCAGTTCGTGGGGGCACAAGCACGCAACGCGTCGGCCCGCTGTGCAAGGCGCGATTGAAATCAAGGGTGCAAGGCCCCGGCTGATCGACCCGACCCTAACGAGGCCCGCAGCCCGGTGCCGGCCTGCCACCGCGCTTCGGTCAGACGGCTCATGAGCCCCTTCAGACGCGCATCGGGCGTGCCAGCCAGGCGGGGGGTCACCGGCGGGTAGACAGAGTTCTGACTGAGATTGCGCACCCGTTTGCCTTGAGAAAAACGACTGCCGGGACTATAGATTTTCAAAACACGAAGAAAAATAGCCCGTGCGTAAATGAGATTTCCGCCAAATGGAATAAACCGGCACAATTTCGGGCTTGCCGTTACCATCAGGTCTCGCGCAAGCGGGTCACACCGCCTCGACGACCACCATGGACCGCTGGACCGAAATCGAACTGTTTGTGCAAGTGGCCGAAACCGGCAGTCTGAGCCGGGCCGCTGAGGCCTTGCACTTATCCAATGCAGCCGCCAGCCGCTACTTGGCGGCCCTGGAGGCCAGGCTGGGCGCGCGCCTGGTCGAGCGCAACACCCGTCGGCTGTTTCTCACCGACACCGGCCGGGAATTTCACAGCCGGGCCCGCTCGATCCTGTCGGACTTGCGCGATGCCGAGGCGGCGGTCAACGCCACCGCCCTGAACCCCACCGGGGTTCTGCGGGTCACCGCCTCGGTTTCATTTGCCATGCACCATGTGGCCCCCCTGCTGCGCGAGTACACCCAGCGCTACCCCAATGTACAGGTGCATCTGGAGGCGGCCAACCGCTACATGGACATCATTGACAACAACATCGATGTGGCCATACGCAACCGCGAGTCCGAGCCCGACTCGAACATCACCATCCGGCGCATGGCCGAGACGCGGCGACTGCTCGCTGCCTCGCCGGGTTATCTGGCCCGCCACGGCACGCCACAGACCCTGGAAGATCTGCATCGCCACAAACTGCTGATCTACACCCACGCCAACAACCCCTACGAGTTGCGCTTGTCCAGGCAAGGGGTTCACAGCGCCATGACCGTCAAGGCGCTGCTGGAATCAAACGATGGTCAGGTGTTGCGGGCCGCTGCCCTCGATGGGCTGGGGATTCTGGTGCAGCCCACCTACATCATCTACGACGACATCGTGGCCGGGCGTCTGGTGCCGCTGCTCGACGACTGGGAACTGCCCCGACTGACGATCAACCTGGTCTACGCCAGCCGAAAACACCTCTCGGCCAAGGTGCGCACCTTCATCGACTTCATGGTCGAGCACTTCGCCAAGATGGATTACGAGCGCAAGTGGACGGCGCGGTTTGGGGCTTGAGGGCGCCGAGCTCTTAATCCGGCCGAATGCCCTCCCAGGCATCTTGTAGCAATTGCCGCAGGGCCGCGCGGTCCAGTGGACGCGGATTGGGGTATTGGTTGTGCACCGCGATGTCGCAGGCTCTGTCCAAGTCAGTCTGCCTCATCCCCAAATCTCGCAAGGACACCACCGCACCGTTGTTGCGGGCCAGGTCATAGACAGCCGCTGGGCCACTTGAGCCAGCCAGCGCACGCGCGATGCGATCCATCGCCTGCGGCGCAGCCGCTGCGTTGTAGGCCAGAGCGTGCGGCAGAACCACCGTGTGACACTCGGCATGCGGCAAATTGAAGGTGCCACCCAAGGTGTGACATAGCTTGTGGTGTAAGGCCATACCCACACTGCCCATGACGATGCCACACAGCCAGGCGCCATAAAACGCATCGCTGCGTGCGGCCAGATCACCGGGATTGCGACAGATTGCCGGCAGCGCCCGCCCCAGCGCCGCAATACCATCGGTGGCCATGAAGTCAATCACTGGGTTGCGGTCGCTGGCGTACAGGCCCTCAGCCGAGTGGGCGATAGCGTTGATGCCACTGCTCAGGCTCATGCCGGCCGGCAGACTCAGGGTAAGTTCCGGGTCGTAAATGACCGCCCGTGGCACGACCTTGGCGTCCTTGCCTGTTTTCTTGATGCCGCCTTCGGTGATGCCATACACCGGCGTCATCTCTGAGCCGGCGTAGGTGGTGGGAATGGCGATGATGGGTAGGCCCGACTCCAAAGCGATGGCCTTGCCCAGCCCGGTGGTCGAGCCCCCCCCTATGGCCACGGCACAGTCAGCGCCCAACCGGCGCGCCTCCTCGCGAGCCTCGCGCGCGGTTTCGATGGGAACATGCATGACCGCACGGGCAAACACGCCAGCGGCCCGGGGTCCAAGCAAGCGAGCCACCCGCTCGGCCGATTCGCGTTGTTCGGGAGTGGACAAGACCAGAGCACGCTGGTAACCCAGTGCATCGATTTCGCGCTCGAGGTGCTTGAGGCTGCCAGCGCCAAAAACCACCCGGGCGGCATAAGCGTTGTAAACGAAGGCGTTCATCAGGGGCGTCCTTGGTCCGGGGTGCTCAGGCCGGCGCTGCGCTCGACCGCCTGGATGATGGCCGCGTAGTCCAAGCGGCCCAGGCCCTGAGCGACCGCAGCCTGCATCAATTGCAAAGTAGCGGCCGTCTGAGGCAGCGGCGCGTGAACTTCACGGGCTGCGCCGACTATGAGCTCAAGATCCTTGATCATCTGCTCGACCGTAAAAGTGGGTGTGAAATCGCGTTGCGACAACTGCACCGCTTTGGCCCTGACAATGGGTGAGCCCACCGCGCTGGCACACAACACCTGCCACATGTCCTGCCAATCGAGGCCACCCTTGCGGCCCAGGGTGAGGCCTTCAGCCAGCATGGCGCTGGTTTGCGCAATCAGCAAATTGACGACCAGCTTCATCAGCCGCGCCTGCTCGCCCTCGCCCAGATAGAAACGCTGCGGCCCCCAGCAGGCAAGCAGCGGCTCGGCCCGCTCATAGGCGGCGCGCGGCCCCGAAGCCATAACGGTCAAGGCGGCCGCCTCGGCCATTTTGTTGTTGCCCGATACCGTGGTGCGCAAATAGGCCACGCCGCGCGCACTGCACAGATCGGCCACCTGCGCCGACGCGGCCAGCGAGACGGTGCTGGTGTCCACATACACGGTCCCCGCGCTGGCGCTTTGCGCCACCTGCTGGCCCACTGCCAGAAGCGCGGTATCGTTCGGCAGGGACGACAACACGAAGTCGGCCTGCGCCAGCGCATCGGGTTCGGCCACGGCCAGGCCGGCGCCGCGCGCCAGCGCCAGGCGCTCGCCGCTGAGGTCGCCGACCGTGAGCTCATGGCCGGCGTTTTTCAGGTGGTTGGCCATAGGCAGACCCATCTTGCCCACGCCAAGAAAATGGATGCGCGCCATGCTCAGAAACTCTTCTTCGCGGCCGCCGGCGCCAGGCCCCCTGTGCGGCCACCCATGAAGCTGCCATGCTGCAAATTGAGTAGGCGGTTCCAACGCTGCTGGCCCATCGTCAAGCCGATGAAAAATCCCAACTCCACAATTTGCTGGACCGACAAATGCGTATGCAGACCGCTCCAGAGTTCGTCACTGGACTCCAAGCCCCAGGTCATGGCTTCAGCCAGTCGAAGCGCGGCCTTTTGCCGCGGGTCAAAGCGGCTCGACTTTTCAAACTCGAGCAAATCGCGCACATCGTCTTCCACCAGGCCCTGGGCCTGCGCCTTGAGCGAGCGTTGGTTGCCGCAGTAGTTGCAATTGACCGCCTGCGAAACATACAGCCGGCACAACTCTTTGAGCGCGTGGTCACACACACCGTTGACAAAAGTATCGTTCCAGGCGTTAGCAAATGACCAAAAAACCGCCGGCACATGGGCACGGATGGCATGACTCTCGGGGCGTGGCGCTCCCTCACGGGCGGCGCGTTCGAACTCGGCTCGCATGGCCGGGTCGACGATTGCGCCCGGCTCGATATAGGGCAGGCGTTGTGGGGGCACGGTCATAGCGATCTCCAGTTTCAAGCCCGCGCCCGCGCTTGTCCATAAGCGCTCAGGTCGAGGTAGCGTTCGGGCGCAGGGGAAACGCCTCCCCACAGACCTTCCATTTCGGCTCGAATCGACAGCACACGGGCAAAGCCCTCATGGCTGAAGGCCGCGTCGACGACGAGCCCAGAGCCAGGGGTGAGCAAGGCCTCGTAGGTGTCGCGGGCCGCCTGATCGTCGAGCTTGAAGTTGCTCTTGAGCAGGTCCCTCATGGCACTCTCATTGTTGCGGTCCATCACGCGCCGCTGGCCGCGGATGTAGGCGGTCAGGTATCGCTGCAAGAGCGAGTCATTAGCCTGGGCCCAAGTGCGCATCACATAAGCGCCCGTGGCCTGGTAAGGACCGAGCAGGTCGTACTGGCTGCCCAGGCTTTTCAGACCCTGGGCGCGCAGCTTGAAATTAAAAGGGGGGTTTATCATTGCGCAGGCTAAAGAAGCGTCGCCAGCCATGGCCGCCGCGCGCGGGCCCGTGCCACCGGCAAGCTTGACCTGGTAGTCACGCCCCTCAATCAGGCCGCGATCCTTAAGAATTTTTTTAGCGACCAGGGCATAAGCGGTGTGCGGCGCATCAACGGCAAGCACCTTGCCACGCAAGTCTGAAAAATCCACGATCTCCGGGCGGACCATGAAATCGTTCAGCCCGGCATCACCGCCACAAACAATGACTGCGTCGGCACCGCTCTCGATCAAGGCCACCGCGTTATCGACCGCCGCATGGGCGATCTCAAAACGACCCGCCGCCAAACCGGCACGCTGCTCGTCCGAATTGGGGGTGTGCTGTAACTCGATTTGCAAATCCAGGCTTTCAAAGTACCCGGCCTGCATCGCTGCCAGCAAGGGCAGGTTGCTTGAGGTATTGAACACATTGACGCGAATCATCGACCCTCCAGACGGTTCAGGCAGCCAGCGCCGTGCGGGCGATGGTATCGGCATTGATAGGCATGGACCGCATGCGCACGCCCAGAGCCGCATACACGGCGTTGGCGATCGCCGCAGCGACCGGGCCGTGGGTGGCCTCACCCACGCCCAGGCTGGGCTGATCCGGTCGCTCCACCAGATCAACCGCGACTTCGGGGACCTCGCTAAAGCGCAAGATGGGGTAGCTGTCCCAACTGTCAGAGGTCACACGGGTGCGGTCGAAGCGAACTTGTTCCTTGAGCACCCAGCTCACCGTTTGGATCGCCCCGCCTTCGATCTGGTTGATCGCGCCGTCCCGGCTGACCAAGCGGCCTGCGTCGACGACCAGCCAAAGCCGCAGCACGCGCAACTGGGCGCCAGCCTCAACCAGTGCCACCGCAGCGCACCAGGCACCGGTGTTCTTGTAGCGCGCCACGCCCATACCCATACCCTGGCCTTCGGCGGGCGGGCTTGGTTTCCAGCCAGAAAACTCGGCCACGCGCTGCAACACGAAGCGGGCGCGCTCATCGGCAAGATGACGCAGGCGAAACTGCAGAGGGTCGGCACCCGAGCGCTCGGCCAATTCGTCCATGAAGCTCTCGGCGGCGAAGACATTGAGGTGAGCGCCGAGGGACCTCAGCGAGGAGGTGCGCAAGGGCATACGCAGCAACCGATGGCTGATCACCTCCTGGCTGGCAAATTCGTACAGGGGCACTGCGTTGCGCTCGGCCCCACCGCCCACTGCCAAGGGCATGTTGATCGCCACTTGCGCCGCAAAGGGCGGGTCGATGAGGCCCGCAGCGCGCAGCACCGGCACCGAGCTGCGCCCGGGCCGCATGCTGTGCCCGGTGGACCAGACCTGGTGTTGCCAGTGCACGATACGCCCCTGCTCGTCGAGCTCGGCTAGCAGATCGGCGCACATGGCCGCGCCAAACGGAGCGCAGGCGAGCTCATCGGCCCGGCTCCACTGCACCCGCACCGGCTGGCCAGGCACGGCGCGCGCCAGCAATGCCGCATCGGCGGCAACATCGTCAGCGCCGTTGTGGCCATAACAACCCGCGCCATCATCATGCCGCACACGCACCGCTTCAGGCGATAAGCCCATGAGTATGGCCAGGTCAGCGCGCAAATTGAAGACGCCCTGGCTGTGGGTCCAGACCTCCAACTGAATCGGTTGATCGGTCGCATAGGTGGCAACCGCGCACGACGGTGCGATCGAGGCATGGGCCAGAAAGGGACGCTCGTAGGTGGCAGCGTGCCGCACCCGGGCAGGGGCACGCGCCGGGTCACTACGATGGTTGACGACAGTGGTTTCAAGCGGCCCCTGCTTGAGCTCATCGAGCATCGCATGCATATCGGGCAAGCTGGGAAGCTCGTGCCACTGGGCCCTTGCGGCGAGGCGATCCCCCGCGCGCCGGGCCTGATAGGGTGTTTTCGCCACCAAGCCCAAAAAGCTGCCGTTGCGCACCACCGTGACCACGCCAGGCCAATGCTGCGCTTCCTGCCAATCCACCTGCGCCAGTCGGGCCTGCGGCGAAGGCGGATGAATGACCACGCCGTGCAGGAGCCCCGGCCAGGACTTGTCGTGCAAAAAACTGGGCCGCCCCATCAGCTTGGCGTGCAAATCCAGACGCCGAACCTGCAGGGGCGGTGAGGGTCTGGGCTCCACCGATGCATCTGCATCCACATCGAGCAAGGCGGGGTCGGCCAAGGCCCAGTAACTGGTCGAAACGGGCGAGCCTGGCAGACTGATGCGGCCATCGTAGACCTGCAGGCGAGCCTCATGCTGCACGGTCACATTCAGGTGCTCGGCCGCGCGCTTGAGGTAGAGGCGCCGCGCCTGCGCGCACACCTGCCGCAAGGCTAGACCGGAGTCGGTGACGGACAAACTGCCTGCGGTCACGCCTTCATTGGGGGAAAGCGCAGTGTCTGCGCTCACCATATGAATACGCCCGATATCAATATCGAGCTCGTGGGCGACGATCTGGGCCAGCGCAGTGCGAATGCCCTGGCCCAGTTCGACCTTGCCGCTGCGAACCGTCACCGTGCCATCGGATCCGAAGGTGAGCCACTGACCCAGGCGCGGATTGAGCTTCAGACTCGGCGACAGAGCAGGCTTCATCATGACGGGGCCTGCAGGGAGGCGGCCGCTCGCAGGACTGCACGGACGATGCGCTGGTGCGAGCCGCAGCGACACAAGTGCCCGTCGAGCGCTTGGCGCACCTCCTGCGCCGAGGGTTTCGGTTGACGATGCAACAAGGCGGCGGCGCTGATCAGGATGCCCGAGATGCAGTAGGCGCACTGCGCCGCCTGATCCTCCAGGAAAGCCCGCTGCAGCGCACTGGCCTGCCCGCCCGTGGCCAAGCCCTCGACCGTCGTGACCCGCGCCCCGTCAAGCGCCTCGAGCGGCGTATCGCAGGCTGGCCGGCTGTTGCCATTGATGAGCACATGGCAGGCACCGCACTGCCCGGCGCCACAGCCGATACGGGTACCGCAGAGCCCGCGCTCATGCAAGGCATACAGCACGGGCATGGCGGCCGGTCCCTCCAGGGCGCAGGGTTGGCCGTTGAGCTCGAGGTGGACGGTGGTCTGCACCATGCGGGCTGCTACTACTGCTTGGGCGCCGAGCGCATCACGGCACCCAAAGTGTTGTACTCATCCTTGATGTAGGCATCGAATTGGTCCGGACTCATGGGCATAGGCTCTGCGCCCAAAGTGGCCATGCGCTCTTTCACATCGGGCAGGGCCAGGATGCGGGCGACCTCGGCGTTTAGCCGGGCCAAAATGGGCTTGGGCGTCTTGGCCGGAGCCAGCATACCGATCCAAAAATCGAAGACGAAGCCAGGCAGACCCGCCTCGGCCACGGTCGGTACATTGGGTAAAGCAGCCGAGCGCTTGGCGGTGCTCACAGCGATGGCGCGCAGCCGGTTCTCGCGGATGGCCGGCAGCGAGGCCAAGACCGGGGTGAACATGAAGTCGGTGCGGCCGGTGCTGGTCTCCACAATGGTCTCAGGTGTGCCTTTAAACGGAATGTGGGTCAGCTGCAAATTGGCCGAGGCGCGAAACTTTTCGGCATTGACATGGGTGGCACTGCCAACGCCGGCCGAGGCGTAATTGAGGGCGCCCGGCTTGGCGCGGGCCGCTGCGATCAACTCGGCAACCGACTTGATCGGACTGCCCGCACCGACCACCAGCACGCTGGGGAGGGTGGCCAGCGGCGAGACCCCTGAAAAATCGCTCAGCGTGTCGTACTGCAGATTGCTGTAGAGGACCGGGTTGACCACATGGCCGGTGGAGACCACCACCAGTGTGTGGCCGTCCGGATCGGAGCGGGCCACCTGGGTCGCGCCCAGGGTACCCCCCGCACCGGGACGGTTTTCAACAACCACCGGCTGGCCCCAGGCGGCTTGCAGCTTTTCACCGACGACTCGGGCCATGATGTCAGTGGCACTGCCCGCGGTAAAGGGCACCACGATCTTGATGGGTTTGCTTGGGTAAGTCTGGGTCCAACCCACACTCAGGGCCAGGGCGGCCCACGCACCGATCAGCAAGCGTTTCATGACAGTCTCCTTGGTGTTGTCAGACAAATAAAAGGCTTTCTTGACGACTTTTCAGTAACCGAGGCAAGGCCCTGCGCCTTCACGCCAGGCCCATGGCCCGAGTGATTTTGCGGCCGGATGCTTGCAACTGCTCGATCAGGGGTTCAACAGAGAGGCCCAGCATCCGGCCGTGCCGCTTCTTCCAGCGGCCGGCGATCATCACGCTGTCGATATTGGCCAGCGAGGTCTGGAACACCACCGTGCTGACCGGATCGTGCACCGGTTGCATATTCAGGTCTGTGGCGCGTAGAAGTACCAGATCGGCCTGCTTGCCCGGAGCCAGGGATCCGATACGGTCGAACTGGCCGAGCATGCGAGCGCCCTCCACAGTGACCCAGGTCAAGGCCTCGCGGGTGCTCACGGTCGAGGTGGGCGGTATGGTGCCATGGGCCAGGCGATGCGCGACATTGTCAAGCGAGCGCTGCATACCCAGCGCGATGCGGGCCTGCGAAAGCATGTCCCCGCTGAGCACGCTCTCCAGGTCGGCGCCGAGCGAGGGTGCGCAGCCACGCTGGCGCAGCCGCCCGGTCAGGGGATGGCCATGACCCTGCGTCATCTCGTTTTCAGCTGCGGCCGAAAAGCTCATACCCAGATCACAAAAACGCTTGAGCTGTTCGTCATCGAGCGCATGACCATGCACGATGTTGACCTGGGGCCCCAGCAGACCCTGCTGCTGCAGCACCTGCCAGCCCTCGGGGGTACGCGGGGGGCCGCCGCCCTGGTGCAAAGAAGCCAATATGCCCAAATCGCGGGCCATGGCAAAGTCATGCAGAGCCACCTCCAAGGTGGAATAGTGCGGCCCAAGCACGGCCGCATGAATGCTCAGCAGGCGATGGCCTTGATGCGCCTTGAGCAGGCGCTCGACCTCGGCGCGCGGATGGGGCATCTCCCAGAAGGGCTTTTGACCGGGCTGAGGATCGGGCTTAGGCGTGCCGTGGAAGAAAGCGGCGCGAATGCCCGACTGCAGCAAGGCCTCGATGGCCGCATCGTTATGGGCCGGGCTGGGGTTGTTGTGGCACCAGTCCACCAGCGTAGTGGTGCCACAGTTGATTTGGTTGAGCGCCCCCACCAGGGTGGCGATGTGCAGGTCCTCGGGCGCGAACACCGTGGCCAGACCCGCGTGCATCTTGGAAAAATACTCCAGCAGGGTCCAGTTGGAGGCCAGGCCGCGCAGGGCCGTCTGCCAAGTGTGCATATGGGCGTTAACCAGCCCGGGAATCACGATGCATCCGGCCGCCTCCACCACCTCAGCCGCATCGGCGGCAATCTGCGGTGCGATCTCGACGATGACATCGCCGCTGACCAGAATGTCGCCCCGCGGCAGATCACCCTGACGGTCCAGGGTGATGATGGTGGCCCCACGGATGAGCGTCGGCCGCATACCTTCAGGACTCCAGGCCGTCGCTCATCTTCACATTCTCGGACTTGAGTTCCAAGCCCGAATCGGCCGCTACTTCCTTGAGCAGGACCGCAAAATCGATGTCTTCATGTCCGCGTCCAACCATGCGCGCTATGGACTCACGCGTGGCCGCGGCCGCCGGCATGGGCACGCCATAGGCCTTGGCCGCACCCAGGCCGAGGTCCATATCCTTGAGCAGCAGCTTGGGCGTGAAGGTCACCTGATCAAAGGTCAGATTGGTGAGCATGGGCGTCTTGTAGCGGGTGTACATCGAGCCGACCACCGAGTCATTGATGCTCTCCAAAAAAACATGGCGCGGGATACCGGCCTTCTCGGCCATCACCGTGATCTCGCACAGGTTCTGGATGACCACGCCAAACATGGTGTTGTGCGCGATCTTCCAGACACGGGCCAGCTCGCCCTCGCCCACCCACATCACGCGGCGGGCCATGGCCTGCAGCATGGGCTCGACCTCCAGGTACAAGACCTTAGGACCCGAGGCCACCAGCAGCAGCTTGCCCGCCTTGGCCACCTTGGCATTGCCCGACACCGGAGCGCAAAGGTAGCCCACGCCCATGGCTTCGAGGCGCTCGCGGATCTCAGCCGACCCTTCCCGGGAGATGGACGATGAATCGACCACCATGCGCGGCTTGTTCTTGCCGGCCAGCAGTCCGCCTTCGGCGAACAGCACTTCCTTCAGGTCGTCGGTGGTAGAGACCATGGTGAACACCGCATCGCAGGCCGAGAGGTCCTGCTTGGTCGGGACGATGGTGGCACCGGCTTCGGCCAGGGGGGCGGCCTTGGACGCAGTTCGGTTCCAGACGCGAACGTCGTGGCCGGCCTTGATCAGCCGCTTGGCCATGGCTTCGCCCATGCGACCCAGGCCAATCCATCCAATGCGCTTGCTCATTCGTGAGTCTCCGTGATGATGAGAAAAATTGCGTTGAGTTTGTCGGAGCAGCCCTGCGCCCACAAGGAACACAGCGGAAATCAGTTTTTCCCTTAGCGAAAAAGCAAGCCCTCCAAAGTGGGCAGACACACCGAAGATGAAAAAGCCACCTACGGGTCGCAGACCGAAGGCGACTGTTGCAAGGTCAGGCCCCAGGGAAAACCCAGATCAGCCGACTCAGACGCGCTCGATCACCAGCGCAATCCCCTGCCCTACGCCAATACACATGGTGCACAGGGCATAACGACCGCCCTGAGTGTGCAGGCGATTGATGGCGGTGGTCACCAGACGCGCACCCGAGGCGCCCAGGGGGTGGCCCAGGGCAATCGCCCCGCCCCAGGCGTTGACGCGCTCGTCGTCGTCTTTCAGGCCGAGCATGCGCAGCACGGCCAGGCCTTGCGCGGCAAAGGCCTCGTTGAGTTCGATCACATCCATCTGCGCGAGCTTCAGTCCGGTGAGCGCCAGCACCTTTTCGGTGGCGGGAGCTGGGCCTATGCCCATGATGCGCGGGGCCACGCCGGCGGTGGCCATGCCCACCACCCGGGCTTTGGGGGTCAAGCCATTTTTGGCGGCCGAGGCTTCATCGGCCAACAGCAGCGCGCAGGAGCCATCGTTCACCCCGCTGGCGTTGCCGGCGGTCACCGTGCCGTCCGGTCGCACCACGCCCTTGAGCTTGGCCAGCGCCTCCAGGCTGGTCTCGCGCGGGTGTTCGTCTTTGTCCACGACGATCGCGTCGCCCTTCTTCTGCGGGATGGTCACCGGCGTGATTTCACGCGCCAGGTGGCCGGCCTTCTGCGCAGCGACCGCCTTCATCTGGCTGGCCAGAGCCATGCGGTCCTGGGCCTCGCGTTCGATCTTGAAATCGACGGCCACATTCTCTGCAGTCTCAGGCATCGAATCAACGCCGTACTTTTCCTTCATGAGCTTGTTGACAAAGCGCCAGCCGATGGTGGTGTCGTACACCGCATTGGCGCGCGAGAACGCGCTCTCAGCCTTGGGCATAACAAAGGGCGCTCGGCTCATGCTCTCCACCCCGCCGGCGATCATCAGGCCAGCCTCGCCGGACTTGATGGCGCGCGCGACCGTCCCCACTGCATCCAGACCCGATCCGCACAGACGGTTGAGCGTCGCTCCGGGCACCTCCAGGGGTAAGCCGGCCAGCAAACTGGCCATGTGGGCCACATTGCGGTTGTCCTCGCCGGCCTGGTTGGCGCAGCCGTAGATCACATCGGTGACTGCCTGCCAATCGACCCCAGGGTTGCGTGCCATCAGCGCAGCGATGGGAATGGCGGCCAGATCGTCGGTGCGCACGCCGGACAAAACCCCTGCGTAACGGCCGAAGGGGGTGCGAATAGCGTCACAAATAAAAGCGGGTCTCATCTCAAGCTCATGGGTTCAAGGGTTAAGAAAATCGACGCCCTGGATCGGACTGGCGTGTCAAAGCTCAGGCCGCGATGGGCAGCCCCACCCGGCTTTGCAGTTCGGCATGGCTGAGCCCATCGACAAGATCGATCAGGCGCAGCCCAGCCGGCGAGCATTCCAGCGTGGCCAGGTCGGTGTAAATGCGCTTGACGCAGCCGATACCGGTCAAGGGATAGGTGCATTGGGCAACCACTTTGGACTGTCCGGTCTTGGTCAGCAGATCCATCATGACCCAGGTCTGCTTGGCGCCAATGGCCAAATCCATCGCGCCGCCCACAGCCGGTATCGCCCCCGGTTCACCGGTGCTCCAGTTGGCCAGATCGCCGGTCGCGCTGACCTGAAACGCTCCGAGTACGCAGATATCGAGATGACCGCCGCGCATCATGCCGAAGCTGTCGGCGTGGTGGAAAAAAGCGCCGCCGGCCAGCAGAGTGACCGGTTGCTTTCCGGCGTTGATCAGGTCGTAGTCCTCCTGGCCTTCAGCCGGGGCCGGACCCATGCCCAGGATGCCGTTTTCGCTGTGCAGGATCACCTCGATACCGGCCGGCAGGTGGTTGGCCACGAGGGTAGGCTGGCCAATGCCGAGATTCACATAAGCGCCCTCATGAATATCGCGCGCCACCCTCTGGGCCAGTTGATCCTTGCTGCGTGGTGTGTAGCTCATGATCAAGCCGCCTTCTTGAGGCCGCCGGCCTGGGTGGCCACGCGGGGAATCTGAACAAGATGGCTGACGAAGATGCCGGGCGTGACGATGTGCTCCGGATCCATCTGACCGAGTTCCACCACCTCGTGGACAGTGGCTACCGTCTTTTTCGCAGCGGTGGCCATGACCGGCCCGAAATTGCGCGCGGCCTTGCGATACATCAGATTGCCCCATCGGTCGCCGCGCTCAGCCCTGATGAGGGCCAGGTCGCCGTGGATGGGCGTCTCCAGCACATACATACGCCCATTGATCTCGCGGGTTTCCTTGCCGCGCGCCAGTTCGGTGCCGTATCCCGTCGGCGAGAAGAATGCGCCAATGCCTGCCCCGGCAGCGCGAATGCGTTCAGCCAGATTGCCCTGTGGGGTGAGTTCCAACTCGATCCGGCCGCTGCGATACAGGCCGTCAAAAACATGGCTGTCGGTCTGACGCGGGAAGCTGCAAATCACCTTACGCACCCGTCCGGCCTTGAGCAAAGCGGCCAAGCCCGAATCGCCATTGCCGGCATTGTTGTTGACCACAACCAGATCGCGCGCACCCTGCACGATCAGACCCTCGATCAACTCGTTGGGAATACCGGCGGTGCCAAAGCCGCCGATCAAGACCGTGGCTCCGTCCTGCAAGCCCGCCAGAGCCGCTTCGATGCTGGGCGCAATTTTGTTGATCATGGTTGCTGTCTGAGCCGAGAGAACACTTTAAGCCGCCAGAGATGGACGAAACGCAAACACAGTTGTTCGACATACGAACACAAGTTCGTATAATGAATTTTAAACGACCCAAGCTCCCCATGGCAAGCCCACGCCCCCCAACTGCCAAGCGACGCGCCGAGCCCCCGTTGACGCCAAGTCCAGGGGACAGCTATGTGCAATCCTTCGCGCGTGGACTGAAGGTCATCGGCTGCTTCTGCGCCGAAGCGCCCGCACAAACCTTGACCGAGGTGGCCGTGCGCAGCGGCCTGAGCCGAGCCGGCGCCCGCCGTATCCTGCTGACTTTGCAAACCCTGGGCTATGTGCATAGCGATGGCCGCCTGTTTCGCCTGACCCCGCGGATGCTCGACCTGGGTTTTGCCTACCTGTCATCCATGCCGATCTGGAATCTGGCCGAGCCGGCGATGCAGGCGCTGGCCGCGCGGGTGGGCGAATCGTGTTCGGCCGCGGTGCTCGAAGGCAGCGACATCGTCTATGTGATGCGGGTGCCGACGCACAAGATCCTAAGCATCGGGCTGGGTGTGGGCTCGCGGCTGCCGGCCTACTGCACTTCGCTGGGCCGTATGCTGCTGGCTGACCTGGACGACGAGCACGCCCTCGAAGTGATTGCGAGCAGCCCCCGTCGCGCCCTGACCCGGCACACCCTGACCGAGCCCGAGGAGGTGCTGGCTCGGGTGAGGCTGGCGCGCCGGCAAGGCTGGTGTTTGGTCAATCAGGAGCTTGAGGAGGGCCTGGTGTCACTGGCTGCCCCCCTGCGCGATCGCAGCGGCCGGGCGGTGGCGGCGCTCAACATCAGCGGACAAGTCAACCGCACATCAGCACGGCAGATGCAAGAGAGCATGCTGCCTGAGTTGCGCCAGACGGCTGCGACCATCTCCGCCCTCCTGTCAGCCAAACAGGCCTGAAGAAGCCCGGGCCGGTTAAGCTTGCCTCATGTTCAGCCCCTCGCAAGCCGATGTGCGCAAATTTTTCTGCGATGTTTATGCCCGGCATCGCGACGGTTTACCCATGGACGCGCTGCAGACCTTGGCGTCCCAGTGGGTGGCCGAGCATCCGCAATACTTTGCCGATCTGGCCGACGAAGCTGCAGCACTGGCCTCGATGAAAGAAGCGCACGAGGCCCGTACCAACCCCTTCCTCCACCTGGCCTTGCATCTGTCGATCAGCGAGCAGTGCTCGATCGATCAACCGCGCGGAATCAGACAGGCGGTGGATCTGTTGACGGCGCGGCAATCGCTGCACGAGGCACATCATGAGGCGATGGAATGCCTGGCTCACATGATCTGGGAGAGTCAGCGCGCCGGCCGCCCGCCCGATGGCGCGGCCTACCTTGACTGCGTACAGCGCCGCGCGACCCGCGACTGAGGGATGCGAGGGACACAAAAAAGCCCGTTGGATCAACGGGCTTTTTGATGAGCGTGGCGCCATCAACGAAAGCGGCTTTGCGGCACCACTTTGAGATCGCCCTCCAGCGCGGCCAGGTAGTTGGCAATCTGCTTGAGCTCAGCATGGGTGTACTGCTTGGCGAAGCCGGACATGATGGCGTTGTTACGACCGACGATCTGATTGGCGTCTTTCTTGTAGGCCTTCAGGGCCACGAACAGGTAGTCGGCGTGCTGGCCGCCGATTTTTGGATACGACGGATCGATAGGCGCACTGAAATTGGCGCCGTGACAGGACGCGCAGTTCGCCTTGGCCAGCAAAGCGGCGACAGCCGGACTGGCGGGCTTGGAGTCCTTGGGGGCCACCGACTTGCCGCCGGGCAGTCCGTGCTCACTGTAGAAGGCCGCCAGATCAGCCATGTTCTGGTCGGTCAGGGACTCGGAGATGGCCCGCATGGTGGGATGCTTGCGGTCGCCCTTCTTGTAGGCGTTCAGGGCAGCCACGATGTACTTGGCGCTCTGCCCCGAAATCATCGGCACGCGATAGACCTCGGGAAAGCTGGCCTGGTAGCCCTTGATGCCGTGGCACCCTATGCACATGGCTGCGATGCCCTCACCAGCCTTGGCATCGCCTTTGATATCCTGGGCCCAGACTGCCGCCGTCCCAAATGAGACAAAAGCGGCACAAATCGCGGAGAACAGCTTCAACATTTTGAGCGCACAATCGGAAGTTCAGTCGGGAAAAACCGTACGATTATAGCCAGCAGCAACGGGGCAAACTGAACCCGTCCTGACAGCGATGGCCGTCCTTCGATCCAAGCTCTAAAGCGATTACACGCCATGAAATTCAAAGGTTCCGAATATTATGTGGCCACCGACGACCTGAAGCTGGCCGTCAACGCAGCCGCCACCCTCAAGAAGCCACTGCTCGTCAAGGGCGAGCCGGGCACCGGCAAAACCATGCTGGCCGAGGAAGTGGCACAAGCCCTGGGCATGCCCCTGCTCCAATGGCACATCAAATCGACTACCAAGGCGCAGCAGGGTCTCTACGAGTACGACGCGGTGTCCCGGCTGCGCGACTCCCAATTGGGCGAGGCCAAGGTCAAGGACATCCACAACTACATTGTCAAGGGCGTGCTCTGGCAGGCCTTCACTGCCGAGCAGCCTGTGGCTCTGCTGATCGACGAAATCGACAAGGCTGACATCGAGTTTCCTAACGACCTGCTGCGCGAAATCGACCGTATGGAGTTCTATGTTTACGAGACGCGCGAGCTGGTCAGGGCGCGTCATCGTCCCCTGGTGTTCATTACTTCCAACAACGAAAAGGAGCTGCCCGACGCCTTCTTGCGTCGTTGTTTCTTTCACTACATCAAATTCCCCGAGGCCGAGACGATGAAGAAAATCGTCGATGTGCACTTTCCCGGTCTCAAGCAGGAACTGCTCAGCGCCGCCATGAAGACCTTCTACGATGTGCGCGGCCTGCCCGGCCTGAAGAAAAAGCCCTCGACCTCTGAGCTGCTCGATTGGCTCAAGCTGCTGGTGGCCGAGGACATCGGGGCCGAAGCCCTGCACAGCAAGGACGACAAAGTCTCGGTGCCGCCGCTGGTGGGCGCCCTGCTCAAAAACGAGCAGGATGTGACGCTGTTTGAGAAGCTGGTTTTCATGAACCAGCGCAACCGTTGAGCCGCGTGCGTCACCGGGGATCGGGGCGGGCAATATGCCGTCGGATCGGCCTCCACGATGGACCGGCTTGGCCCAGGCGCTGGGCTTTGGACTGGGCGCTCTCGGCGGATTGGGTGTCGGCCAGTCGAGCGGCCTGGACCTGTTTGCCCCGGGCTTGAGCGTGCCATCGCTTGGCGGGGTGATTTTGATTGGCCTGGGCGCCGGACTGGGCCGCAGGCTGGCCCGGCGTTGGGCAGAACGCATTCGAGATGAAGATGACCGCTACTGACGACCTGCTCAAGCTGACCGCGCCGGTGGAACTCTCGGCCCACGGCGTGCTGCTGCGGCCCCTAGAACTTCAGGACGAGGCCGGATTGGCGCGAGCGGCTGCCGACGGACAACTCTGGGAACTGCGCGTGACCTCGGTCCCGGCCCCCGGGCAGACCCAAAGCTACATTGAAACAGCCCTGCGGCTACGCGAGCAGGGCAGCCGGCTGGCCTTTGTCGTGATTGAGCAGACCATCGGCCAGATCATTGGCTGCTCGAGCTATCACGACATCCTGCCGGAAGTCAGGCGCGTGGAAATCGGCTACACCTGGTATGCCAAGTCATGGCAACGCACCCATGTCAACACCACCTGCAAATGGTTGTTGATGCGCCATGCTTTCGAAACCCTGCAATGCCCGGTGGTCGGCTGGCGCACCGATTGCCTGAACTTCGCCTCGCAGGCCGCCATCGAGCGGCTCGGGGCGCGCAAGGACGGGGTGATCCGCCGCAACGCGATGCGGCGCGACGGCACCATCCGTGATACCGTGATGTACAGCCTGACGCGTGACGAGTGGCCGGCGGTACAACAGCGACTGCTCGAACGACTCGAGCGAGGCGCGCGGAGTGAGCAGACATGCTGATCGACTTTTTCTACACCCTTCGCTCGGCCAAATTGCCGGTCTCAGTGCACGAATTGCTCAGCCTGCTTGAGGCCTTGCGCGCCGGTGTGGTCGGCCCGGCATCGGACCCGCACATGAAAGGGGAAGGTGCGTGGAAGATCGACGACTTCTATCATCTCAGTCGGGCGGTCATGGTCAAGGACGAGAGGCACTACGACAAGTTCGATCGTGCCTTCGGAGCCTACTTCAAGGGCGTAGAAATGGTGGCTGACTTCAGCCGTGAAGTGCCGCTGGAGTGGCTGCGTAAAAATCTCGAGCTCAACCTGAGTCCTGAAGAGAAGGCGCGCATCGAGAAGATGGGCTGGGATGAACTGATGGAGACGCTCAAGAAACGCTTTGAAGAGCAGAAGGAGCGGCACGAAGGCGGCAGCAAGTGGATAGGCACCGGCGGCACATCTCCCTTCGGCAACGGCGGCTACAACCCTCAGGGCATTCGTATCGGCGGCAAGGGCGCCAACAAGAGCGCGGTCAAGGTGTGGGACCAGCGGTCCTACAGAGACTATGACGACGGCCAAGAGCTGGGGACGCGCAACATCAAGGTGGCTCTGCGCCGGCTGCGGCGCTTCGCCCGCGAGGGCAGTCCAGATGAGCTCGACCTCGACAACACCATACGCTCGACAGCAGCCAATGCGGGCTATCTGGACATCAAGATGGTGCCCGAGCGGCACAACAATGTGAAAGTGCTGCTACTCATGGATGTGGGCGGCACCATGGACGAGCACATTGGACGGGTCGAAGAATTGTTTTCGGCCGCTCGAGCCGAATTCAAACATCTGGAGTTCTACTACTTTCACAACTGCGTCTACGACTTCATGTGGAAGAACAACCGCCGCCGCTTTGCCGAGAAGTTCCCGACCTGGGACATCATTCGCAAGTACAACAAGGACTACAAACTTGTTTTCGTGGGCGACGCCACCATGAGTCCGTACGAAATACTGCAGCCCGGTGGCAGCGTCGAATACAACAATGAGGAGGCTGGAGCGCAGTGGATCGCACGCCTGACCCAGGCTTTCCCGCGCTTTACCTGGATCAACCCTGAGCCTCAGGGCGTCTGGCAGTACCGGCAAAGCATCGCCATCATGCAGCAACTGGTAAACCAGCGCATGTTTCCCCTGACCCTGCGCGGCCTCGAAGAGGCGATGCGCCTGCTGACCAAGTAGGCGCCCAGGGCCACTTGGGGCCCGGGCCGACCTGCAAAGACGGCGAAAAAAAGACAGTCCTTCGTGCAATTCACCAACTTGTCAAAAAACGAGGGCATCATGACGACTCCTTGTTTCAAGATGCGTCCAGCGCGTCCCCGCCTATGACCACTCGCCTTACCCGAAGAGTCGCCCTGGCCGGCTGCGCCAGCCTGGCCCTGCCCGCGCTGGCCCAAGGCGCATGGCCACAACGACCGGTTCGGATTGTGGTGCCCTTTGCCCCCGGGGCCGGGACGGATGCCATGGGACGCCTGCTGGCACAAAAGCTGGGCGAACTGTTGGGCGCCAGCTTCGTGGTCGACAACCGCGCCGGCGCATCCGGTGCCATCGGGACGCAGCATGTGGCCCAAAGCGCCCCGGATGGACATACCCTGCTACTCATCGCCGCACCGTTTACTACCGTGGCGGCGGTGCTGCCTCAGGCCGGCTACGACCCGGTGCGTGGCTTTGCGCCGATCAGCATGGTGGCCCAGGGGCCGCTGCTGTGGGTCTGCAACAAGGATCTGCCGGTGTCCAATCTGCGTGAGTTGGTGGAATACGCCCGCAGCCGTCCGGGCCGCCTGAACTACGGCTCAGCCGGAGCCGGTGGCATCAACCACCTGGTGCTTGAAAGCCTCAAGGCTCGCACCGGGGTTTTTATTACCCACATTCCGTACCGAGGCATCGCCCCGGCCACCGTCGACCTCGTGGCCGGCCAGCTCGATGTTTTGACCGGCACCATTCCGGCGCTGGCCCCCTTCGTCCGCGATGGCCGACTCAAAGCCCTGGCAGTGACCACCGCCAAGCGCACCCCTGCGCTACCCGATGTGCCCAGCATGGTGGACATGGGGCTGGCGGGCTTTGATGTGAGCAACTACTTTGGCTTGGTGGCCCCTCGGGGAACCCCCCAGCCGATCATCGACCGGCTCCACGAGGCCCTGCCCCGGCTGCTCGCGCTGCCCGATGTGCAAGCGCGCTTCAAGACCGATGCACTCGAACCCTCCACCCTGGGGCCCGCCGCACTGGCCGCCTTCCTGGCTCAAGACTTTGGCGACTGGCAGAAGGTGGTTGCCTCGCAGGGCATCCGGGTCGAGAGCGTTTAGGCCCGAACCCCGTGCGCCGGCTCAAGCCCCGGGGTTTGATGCCGATAAACCTAAACCTGTTGGAGGCAGGCCGGGGTTCGACCCTGACCTGCAACACGCTATGCGCACGAGATCCACTTTTCTACCTACCGCACTGATTGGGCTGCTGCTGGCAGCCGGCGCTGCGCAGGCGCAGACGCCGCCTGCGCGGCCGGCGGCCCGGCCCCAAGCGGCCCGCCCGGCCGAACCGCCGCCCAACTGCCTGATCACCGAATTCCGCGCCCTGGCGCTCAACACCCACGACCTGAAGGAGCGCGCCGCCAAGGCCAGCGAGTGGCTGCGCCGACACGGGGGCAGTTGCACCGAAGACCAGTTGCGCATTCTTTATGCCAACCGCAGCAACTGGCTGGGCAACGCCGATTCGCTGCAACTGAGCTCGCAGATTGAGGGCGCTCTGGAGAGCCGCCTGAAGAACAAGCCCGAACAACTGGCCCAGCTTTTTGGCGCACCGCCTCGGCCGGCGGCCACCAACGAGACGATACGCGCCGGCGATCTGGCACCGCGACCGGCGCCGGTGGTGGCCCCGGGCACCCCGGCCGTGGTACAGGCTGCGCCAGTGGTGGCCGTGCCGGTGGCCGTTGCGGCCAGCAGCAGCCCGCAGGCGGGCGCGGCCAAGCCGCCCGAACCGGGCAAATACTTCGACCCCGCCCTGCGCAAAGCCGTACAAGACTACTTCACCGCCAACCGGGGCAGTGCCGCCTGCCCGGCCGATCTGGTCCTCAGAAACGGCCGCTGCGAATCACCCACCGCGACCCGAGCCTGGAAGATCGGGCAGCCGCTGCCGGTCAACCTGAGCACCAAGACCCTGCCGCCGCGGCTGCTGGAGGCCCTGGGTGCTGCCCCCAAAGGACACAGCTATGTCCAGGTCGAGGGCGACCTGTTGCTCATTGCCGACGACAGCAAGACGGTGGTCGACTCGGTGCTCGACCTCGGTCAGGTCGCCCCCCGCAGCTAGGCTCGCAGTCCGGGCTTTATCACCGGCCGTATCAGGTCCAGAGCCGTAAATCAGGGGAATCCCCGAATAAGACGGCCTTGCGCGCGGGTGCATACTGAGGGTCTAACCATGACTTTCTGATGGACCTCCCATGAAACTGCGTTTGCTTACCCTTTGCGCCGCGCTCGCCTTGGGCGCTGCCGGCCTGCAGGCCAAGACCTTCAAGTGGACCAGCGCCAGCGACATCCCGACCCTGGACATTCATTCCCAGAACAATGCGCTGGGTAATGGCGTGCATGCGTCCATCTATGACGCGCTGGTGTACTACAACAGCAGAACCTTCAAGGCCGAGCCGCAACTGGCCACCGCCTGGCGCGAACTTTCGCCCCGGCAAATGCGCTTTACCTTGCGTCAGGGCGTCAAATTCAGCGATGGCTCGCTGTTGAGCGCCGACGATGTGGTGTTCTCCATCACCCGGGCCATGGCCCGTACCTCGAACTACCAGATCTACACCCAAGGCATAGACCGGGTGGTCAAGGTCGACAACAGCACCATAGACATCCTTCTGAAGGACCCCAACCCGGTGCTGATCAACCAGCTCACCGAGCTGCGCATCATGAGCAAGGCCTGGGCCGAGAAAAACCGATCCACCGAACCCAAGGACATCCGCACCAAGGATGAGACCTTCGCCCACCGCAACGCCATGGGCACCGGCCCCTTCATGGTCAAGGAGTGGCAACCCGATCAGCGTATGGTGCTGGTGCGTAACCCCAACTACTGGGGCAGCATCCCCACCAATGTCACCGAAATCGTTTACACCCCGGTCCGGGCCGAGGCCACCCGCATCGCGGCCTTGCTCTCCGGTGAGGTCGACTTTGTCCTCGACCCCAGCCCGCAAGATCTGCCACGGCTGCGCGGCAACGCCAACCTCAAGGTGCTCGACGGCGTGGAGAACCGCACCATCTTCCTCGGCATGGACCAGTTCCGCGATGAGTTACCCGGCTCTAACATCAAGGGGAAAAATCCGCTGAAGGACCTGCGCGTACGCAAGGCCCTCTATCAGGCCATCGACAGTGCCAACCTCAACAAGGTCACGATGCGCGGCCTGAGCCAGCCCACCGGCACCCTGGTGGCCCCTCAGGTTGCAGGCTGGACAGAAAAGGTGCACCAGCGTCTGCCTTTCGATCAGGATGCGGCTAAAAAGCTGCTGGCCGAGGCCGGCTATCCCAACGGCTTTGAGGTCGACTTTGCCTGTCCAAACAACCGCTACATCAACGACGAGGAAATCTGCCAGGCCATCACCGCCATGTGGGCGCGGGTGGGCGTGAGGGCCAAACTTCGCACGCTGCCGCTGGTGACCTATTTCCCGATGATCCAACGCTACGAGGCCAGCATTTACATGCTGGGCTGGGGCGTGCCGACCTTTGATGCGCTCTACAGCCTGCAGTCACTGACCCGCAGTGTCGGAACCGGTGGGGACGGCAACTACAACGTGGGCCGCTACAGCAACGCGCGCATGGACTATGTCGTCGACCGGATCAAGGTCGAGACCGACCTGCCGGTGCGCAACCGCCTGCTGACTGAGGGCTTGCAGTTGTCCAACGACACCGTCTCGCACATCCCCTTGCACAACCAAATCATTCCCTGGGCGATGAAGAAAAATGTCGATGTGGTGCACCGCGCCGACAACCGGCTAGACTGGCGCCTGATTCAGGTCAACTGATCCATCGCCAAGCCCCGCCTGGCGTTCTCTCGGGGACGACGGGTTTTTTCTGCGCTTGGGCGCAGCCATCGCCTCATGCTCGCTTTCATTGTTCAACGCCTGCTGCAGGCCATCGTGGTCATGGCCTCGGTGGCTTTCATCGCCTTCTTGCTGTTTCAGTATGTGGGCGATCCGGTGGTCTTTCTGCTTGGCCAGGACGCCACGCCTGAGCAGATCAAACAAATGCGGGCCGACCTGGGTCTGGATCAGCCCTTCTTCGTGCAGTATGTGCATTTCCTGTTGAATGCGGTTCAAGGCGAATTTGGCTTGAGTCTGCGTCAGGGCACCAAGGTGTCGACCCTTATCGTCGAGCGCTTTCCCGCCACGCTCGAACTGGCTCTGGCCGCCGCCCTTCTGGCATTGGCTATAGGCATCCCTATGGGGGTGTATGCCGCGCTGCGACGCGGCACCTTCACCAGCCAGGTCTTCATGACGATATCGCTGTTGGGTGTGTCGCTGCCCACCTTCCTGATCGGAATTTTGCTGATTCTGATCTTCGCAGTGATGCTGGGCTGGCTGCCCAGCTTTGGTCGCGGCGAGGTGGTCAAGTTTGGCACCTGGACCACCGGGCTGCTCACCGCCAAAGGCTGGCAGCACATCGTCCTGCCAGCGGTGACACTGGCCATCTTCCAATTGACCTTGATCATGCGCTTGGTGCGCGCCGAGATGCTGGAGGTGCTGCGCACCGACTACATCAAGTTCGCGCGCGCGCGCGGACTGCCCAACCGAGCCATCCATTTTGGCCACGCCCTCAAAAACACCCTTGTGCCCGTGATGACGATCACCGGCTTGCAGTTGGGGGGGCTGATTGCCTTTGCCATCATCACTGAAACGGTGTTCCAGTGGCCCGGCATGGGCCTGCTGTTCATACAGGCAGTGACCTTCGCCGATATCCCAGTCATGGCCGCCTACCTGTGCTTGATCGCTCTGATCTTCGTGGTCATCAATCTGATTGTCGACCTGCTGTATTTCGCAGTCGATCCGCGTCTTCGCGTGGACAAATCCCAGTCGCACTGAGGCCAAACATGAACCTTTTCTACGCCTATTGATAACGGCTTCACGATTGCGACCATGACTGCATTTCTGCGCCGCTGGCTCGACAGCGATGTCGGCCACAGCTTCAAATCCTCGCCGACGGCGATGGTGGCCGCCTGCATTGCGCTGGTCTGTGTCATCAGCGCGCTTTTTGCTAATTGGGTCGCCCCGCACAACCCCTTTGATCTGGCCACCCTTGAGCTCAGCGATGCCCGGCTGCCGCCGGCGTGGATCGAAGGGGGGAGCACCAAGTTTCTGCTGGGCACCGACGACCAGGGGCGCGACATTCTCTCGGCCCTGATCTATGGCTCGCGTATCTCGCTGGTGGTGGGCCTGGCCTCGGTCATCCTGTCGGTGCTGGTCGGGGTGAGTCTGGGTTTGCTGGCCGGATTTCGGGGCGGATGGCTCGATGCCTTCCTGATGCGCCTGTGCGATGTCATGCTGTCGTTCCCGGCCATCCTGGTGGCCCTGCTGATTGCGGGCGTCGGGCGCGCGCTCTTCCCCAATGCCCATGAGTCCCTGGCGTTCGGGGTGCTCATTTTGTCCATCACACTGACTGGCTGGGTACAGTACGCGCGCACCGTGCGCGGCTCGACCTTGGTCGAACGCAACAAAGAATATGTGCAGGCAGCCCGGGTGACGGGCGTGGCGCCGATGCGCATCATGGGCCGGCATGTGCTGCCCAATGTGATGGGGCCGGTGCTGGTGCTGGCCACAATTCAGGTGGCCACCGCCATCATCACCGAGGCCACCTTGTCCTTCCTGGGCGTGGGCGTTCCGCCGACATCGCCCTCGCTGGGCACCTTGATTCGGGTCGGCAACGACTACCTGTTCTCTGGCGAATGGTGGATCACGATCTTCCCCGGCGTGATGCTCGTGCTCATTGCGCTGTCGGTCAATCTGCTGGGCGACTGGCTCCGCGATGCACTCAATCCGAGGTTGCGATGAGTCTGCTGCAAGTGAAAAATCTGGTGGTGGAGTTTGCCCACCGCCGCGGCACGCTCAGGGCCCTGGACGATATCTCCTTTGACATCGCCCCAGGTGAAATCCTGGGTGTGGTGGGCGAATCAGGCGCAGGCAAGTCGCTCACCGGCGCTTCCATCATCGGGCTGCTCGAACCCCCCGGGCGGGTGGCCAGCGGCCAGATCCTGCTTGAAGGCCAGCGTATCGACCACCTGAGCACCGATGAGATGCGCCATATCCGAGGCCGCAAGATCGGGGCTATCTTTCAGGACCCCCTGACATCGTTGAACCCCCTCTACACCGTGGGCCGGCAATTGACCGAAACCATTGAGGCCCACCTGCCTGTCAGCCGGGCCCAAGCGCGCCAGCGCGCGATCGAGTTGCTGCAGGACACGGGCATACCTGCGGCCGAACAGCGCATCGACCACTATCCGCACCAGTTCTCTGGCGGTATGCGCCAGCGGGTTGTAATCGCCCTGGCCCTGGCCGCAGAGCCGCAGCTGATCGTGGCCGATGAACCCACCACGGCGCTGGATGTCTCCATCCAGGCGCAGATCATCAGCCTGCTCAAAAAGGTGTGCAAGGACCGAGGCGCTGCGGTCATGCTGATCACCCATGACATGGGCGTGATTGCAGAAACCTGTGACCGGGTGGCGGTGATGTACGCAGGACGCATCGCCGAGATCGGTCCGGTGCGCCAAGTCATTGAGCAACCGGCCCACCCCTACACCCGCGGCCTGATGGCCTGCATCCCCGACATGGCCAGCGACCGTCACAAGCTCAATCAGATCGAAGGCGCCATGCCGCGGCTCAATGCCATCCCCGCTGGCTGCGCCTTCAACCCGCGCTGCCCTCAGGCCTTGGATCGTTGCAGCCGGCAGCGGCCCGAATTGATGCTCGCCGGTGCAACCCAGGCCGCCTGCTGGCTGCATGAGAAGGTGACCGCATGAGCGAGAACATACCCCTGGTGGTGGCCCGGGACTTGGCCATGACTTTCGATGTCTCGGCGCCCTGGCTCAACCGCGTGCTTGAGGGCAAGCCACGCCAGTTACTCAGAGCCGTCGATGGCGTCAGCTTTGAAATCGAGCGCGGTCAGACCTTGGCCTTGGTCGGCGAGTCGGGCTGTGGCAAGAGCACCGTGGCGCGACTGCTGGTCGGTCTGTACCAGCCCACGCGCGGGTCCATGCAGTTTGACGGGCAGGATGCCCACGCCGCCTACCGTTCAGCCGATGCACGGGCCATCCGCCAGCGCATCCAGATGATTTTTCAGGATCCTTACGCCAGCCTCAACCCGCGCTGGACGGTACAGGCCATCGTCGGGGAGCCGTTGCGCGAGCATGGACTGATCAGCGAGGAGGCCGAGCTCAACGACCGGGTGGCCGACCTGCTGCGATCGGTAGGCTTGTCGGGCCAGGACATGGGCAAGTACCCGCACCAGTTCTCCGGCGGGCAGCGTCAGCGCATCTCCATTGCCCGTGCCCTGGCCACCGCCCCGGAGTTCCTGGTCTGCGATGAACCCACCTCGGCCCTTGATGTGAGCGTGCAGGCTCAGGTGCTCAATATCATGAAGGATCTGCAGCGCAGCCGTGGCCTCACCTATCTGTTCATCTCGCACAACTTGGCGGTGGTGCGTCATGTCAGCGATCGTGTCGGCGTGATGTACCTGGGCCGGCTGGTGGAACTGGCCGACAAGCGCACCTTGTTTGAGCAGCCGCGGCACCCCTACACCCGCATGCTGCTGGAGGCCATCCCCAAAATGCACCAGACCGGTAAAGCCCGAACACCGGTGCAAGGCGAGGTGCCCAATCCGCTCAACCCACCTAGCGGCTGCACCTTCCACCCCCGCTGTCCACAGGCCGACGAGCGTTGCAAAACCGAGCGACCGGCCCTGCGCCAGTTCCAGGGCATACAGATCGCCTGCCATCAGGTCTGAGCGACCGGCTGCTGACCGAGTCGAGTGTGTGGCTTTAGCGATACTTCGCCACAGCGCCCAGGCGCCCGGGCACAGCGCCCGCCAACCTACAATCCTGCTGCCGCCGGCATAGTTCAATGGATAGAACGAGCGCCTCCTAAGCGCTAGATACAGGTTCGATTCCTGTTGCTGGTACCAGCTTCTCAAGGCTGGATCGGCCCCCTCCCCCTCTCCCGCACGCCAAAACCTAGGGTTTTCACTGATCCGTCTTTTATGTCAACTTAAATTGATTTATTTATATGTCATTTTATGATGACACAATGAACTGCCCAGTTCACCTCATTCGCGGCGCCAGCCGCGGATACCCCGTGCGGGTTCAGCACGTCTTCTTGCAAGGAGAAACACCATGTCTGACCACGACAAGGTAGGGCCAACGGGACTGACCGTGGCCGAATCGGAGGAGATTCATCGAAATCTCATCCAAGGCACGCAGATCTTCGGCATGATTGCCGCGCTCGCGCATCTGCTGGCCTTCATCTATTCACCCTGGCTCAAGTAAGGGAGGCGCCATGATCTACGGAAAAATGTGGACGGTTGTCCGGCCCCAAGTGGGCATCCCGATGTTCATCGCGGCCGTGGCCATTGCATCGTTCAGCGTGCATCTGGCCTTGACGCTGAACACCACCTGGGTGAAGAACTTCCTCAACGGGGGAGCTTCCAAGGCTGTCGCTGCGGCGCCGGCGGCGGCAGAACCTGCGGCGAAGAAGTAGTCGGCTCGTCAAGCCAGACCGATCGTCCCGCCAGGGATGATCGGTCATTTGCAACTCAATGAATCCAACCCACCGTCGATGGGTGACCAGCTGGGTCCGCCTCGGCTCGAGATTCCTGCCTTTCGCTGACGCCGCCAGCGCAGACCTGCCCTTGTCGCGCCTGCTGAGGCTGTCGCTGTTCCAGATTTCCTTCGGCATGGCAGTGGTCATGCTCGTGGGTACGCTCAACCGGGTAATGATTGTGGAGCTCAAGGTGCCAGCCGGCCTGGTAGCCCTGATGGTGGCCCTGCCACTGCTGGCCGCACCCTTTCGCGCCTTGATCGGCTTTCGCTCCGACCACCACCGCAGCGAACTGGGCTGGCGGCGCGTGCCCTACATCTGGATGGGCACCATGATCCAGTTTGGCGGCTTTGCGATCATGCCTTTTGCCCTTCTGGTGCTTGCCGGTGCCGGACAGTCGGCCCAAGCGCCGGCCTGGGTGGGACAGATCGGAGCCGCCCTGGCTTTTTTAATGGTCGGGGCCGGCATGCACACCACACAAACGGCGGGTCTGGCCCTGGCCACCGACCTGGCCCCGCCGCAGACGCAGCCCAAAGTCGTGGGCCTGATGTATGTGATGCAACTGGTCGGCATGATGTTCAGCGCACTTTTTTTTGGCGATTTGTTGTCCGACTACAGCCCAGGACGGCTGATCCAGGTCATTCAGGCCGCAGCCATCATGACCCTGGTGCTCAATGTGGCGGCCCTCTGGAAGCAAGAGTCGCGCAGCCGAGGACGGGGGCAGCTACAAGCTGGCGAGAGCTTTTCTCAGGCCTGGCAACGATTTACCCGCGATGCAGCCGCCCGCCGGCGACTGTGGGGCGTGGGCCTGGGCACCATGGCCTTTACCATGCAAGATGTGCTTCTCGAGCCCTACGGCGGTGAAGTACTGTCCCTGAGCGTGGCGCACACGACCTTCCTGACCGCCACCCTGGCCCTGGGCGGGCTGATCGGATTTGGCATTGCCTCGAGAGTGCTTGGGCGTGGCGCAGACCCTTGCCGGATGGCCATGATGGGCGCCTGGGTCGGCCTTCCTGCATTTGCTCTGGTGATAGCCGCCGCCCCAGCGCAGTCTGCGGCCTTGTTTGTAGCTGGCGCGTTTTTCATTGGCTTGGGGGGTGGGCTGTTCGCTCACGGCACCCTGACCGCCACCATGCAGAACGCCGCCAAAGAGGAAGTGGGCCTGGCCCTAGGGGCCTGGGGCTCGGTGCAAGCCACAGCAGCAGGCTTGGCGATGGCGCTGGGCGGCTTGATGCGCCAGGTGCTGAGCGAGCCTCTCGGGCTGACAGCCGCTTACACCAGCGTCTATGGGCTGGAACTGATACTCCTGGCAGCCACCGTGGCCGCTATGGCGCCCCTGGCACGAAACCGAGCCCCTGCAACGGGTATCCCGACACCGGGACAATCTCATCCTGTTCGACAAATCCCCGGCCCGTAGGCACAAGGAAAACACCATGGAAATTCACCACATCCTCTTGATCATGCTGGGCGTGTTCGGCCTGTTCTGGCTGGCCAACTGGTTCAACCGACCCAAAAAGTAACTCGGAGACCCTGCCACCGGATCAGTGCCGCGGTTCCTCGCACGCACGCAGGGTCCGGCTGATCAACAGGACGGGCAGCAAACCGACGGCCACCAAGGCCAGCGCCGGCAGTGCCGCCTCCCCCAGCCGTTCATCGCGAGCCATCTGGTAGGCCACCACGGCCAGGGTGTCGCTGTCAAAAGGACGCAGCACCAAAGTGGCGGGTAGCTCCTTCATGACATCGACAAACACCAGCAGTCCTGCGGCGGCCGTGGCGCGCCTTAGCAGCGGCGCGTGTACCCGCCAGAGCAAAGCGCGGCCAGAAACCCCCAGCATGCGCGCGCTGTCGTCCAGACTGGCCGCAATGCGCGCATAACCGCTACAGACCGATTGCAACGCCACCGCCAAAAAGCGCACCAGATACGCCCAGACCAATCCGACCGAGGTCGTGGTCAGCCAGCCGGCCAGAGGCCACTGTGGCACCAGGCTCTGCAGCCAGCCTAGCGGCAAAAGCAGTCCAACCACAATCACTGCGCCGGGAATCGCATACCCCAGGCCCACCAGTTCCGAGGCCCAGCGATGCACCCCCCGCACCTGCGTGCGGGCAGTAAAGGCCAGCAACACCGCCAATGCGGTGGCCAAAACGGCGGTCAGTCCGGCCAGCCATAGGCTGTTGAAGGACCAGGCCAAAAAAGAGTCCCAATGCCACTGCCCCCATCCCTGTACCAGAGGCCGCACCATGAAAACAACCGGGAGGAAAAAGCCCAGGGCAATCGGACCGGCGCATACAAGCCAAGCCAGCACCGCCTGCGCGCCCTGAAGCCGCACCGGCTGCGATTCAGCCGCGCCACTTCGGACCCCGCCCCGGCTGTCGGCAAAACGCAGCCGGTGCTGGGCGGTGCGCTCGATGGCCAGCAAGGCGGCCACCCAGAAGAGCAAGACCGTGGCCAGTTGCGCAGCCACCGCACGGTTATCCAGGGCCAGCCAAGCCTTGTAAATACCGGTGGTAAAGGTCTGTATGCCCAGGTAGCTTGAGGCACCAAAGTCAGCCAGCGTTTCCATCAGCGCCAGGCCGACGCCGGCCGCAATCGCCGGCCGCGCCAGCGGCAGAGCCACCTGCAACAAACGGCGGCGCAGCGGGGCACCCAGCAGACGAGCCGCCTCCATGAGATTGACGGCGCGCTCGGCCAGGGCGGTGCGCACCAGCAGATACACATAGGGATACAGACATACGGTAAAGACCAGCACCGCCCCCCACAGGCTCTGGACATCGGGCAGCAATCGGCCCTGCAGACCCAGGCCGGCGCGCAGGAAGCTCTGCAATGGGCCGGCGAACTGCAGAAAGTCGGTGTAGGCAAAAGCCACCACATAGGCGGGCATCGCCAAGGGGAGCAAAAGCGCCCACTCAAAAACCCGCCGGCCCGGAAAATCGAACAGGGCCACCGCGCAGGCTGTACCAGCGCCCAAGACGGTCACGCCAAGGGCTACCGCCAGGCACAGAATCAGGGAGGTCATGGCATAGCCCGGCAGCACGGTAGAGCCCATACCCGCCAGCAAGGCCCACCCCTGTCGGTCCAGCTCCAGCCAAGACGCCAGCACGGCCAACACCGGCAGGCTCAGAAGCACCACCAGCGCGGCCAACAGGCATTGGGAGAAAAAGCGCGAGCTCATGAGAGGGCTGCGGCATGGCCGCAAAAACTTGGCGCCAGATTGAATCCGAACCGAACTTTGTAAATGCGAATTGTACGCATTTAGCTTTTCCTGGCCGTAAAATCGGCCCATGTTTCTCGAAGTGTCAGAACTGACTGTGCGCTACCCCGGCCGGCGAGCCGCGGCGGTGGAATCGGTGAGCCTGGGCTTACCGGCGGGGGGCATCGGGGTGCTGATTGGTCCCTCCGGCTGTGGCAAGACCACGCTGCTGCGGGCCATTGCCGGCTTGGAGCAGGCGCAGACCGGCGAGATTCGCTTGGGTGGCGAGGCGGTCAGCCAACCCGGCAAGCACATCGCAGCGGAGGCGCGTCGAATTGGCATGGTGTTCCAAGACTATGCGCTCTTCCCCCACCTCGATGTCGGGTCCAATGTGGCCTTCGGTCTGCAGGGGCTCAAACCCGCCGAGCGCAAGGCCCGGGTGGCCCAAGTGCTGGCCTTGGTCGGTCTGGAGCGGGCTGGGCGGCTGTTCGCTCACCAGCTCTCCGGTGGCCAACAGCAGAGGGTGGCTCTGGCTCGCGCTTTAGCGCCCCAGCCCCGGCTGCTTCTGCTCGACGAACCTTTTTCCAATCTGGATGTCGAGTTGCGCGAGCGCTTGGCCCATGAGCTCAGGGGCATCCTCAAGGCGGCCGGAGCCACCGCGCTCTTCGTCACCCACGACCAGCTCGAAGCTTTTGCCATCGGCGACCTGATCGGCGTGATGCACGAAGGCCGGCTGCACCAGTGGGACGAGGCCTACAGCCTGTACCACCGGCCTGCCACCCGCTTTGTGGCCGACTTCATCGGTCACGGCGTCTTTACCCCGGCCACCCTGCATGAAGTTCAGGGGCAGATCGTGGTGGATACGCCCGTCGGACGCCTGAGTGATGTAACCGAATGCCCCCTGCCCGGCGCCTTTGAGGGTGGGCAATGCGATGTGCTGCTGCGTGCCGATGACATCGTTCATGACGACGATGCCCCGGTGAAGGCGCAAATCATCCGCAAGGCCTTCCGCGGATCGGAGTTTCTGTATACGCTGCGCCTGGCCAGTGGTCACACGGTGATGGCCCATGTGCCCAGCCACCATGACCACACCCTGGGCGAATGGATAGGCATACGCGCCCAGGTCGACCATGTGGTGACCTTCCAACGCGCCTGATCCCCGAAACGACGCGCTCTTTGCCGACGGACCCACCCCGGTGCGGCTGCTTAGACCGGGCGACGCATAGCGTCGGTGAGTACGCCGACCTGTCAATCGATCTTCACGCGATAGAGCACGCTGCCTGATGACTGGGGCAGCAAGGGACCGGTAAAGTGCGCCGTGGCAAGAAACGCCCAAAACAAAAAAGCGAACGCAGCGCAGTACAGGAGGGGCCTGTGGACGGCGAGGCGGCAACTGGGTACGAGTGACATACAGGTGTAAATCTAAAAAAAGAGATCAGCGCGTGGCCGCAATGGCCGGTTCGCTGGACGGAAGGGATGTGACCGAGGACACGCGTGCGCGTGCTTGCACTTCAACCCTGCCCGAGGCGGGGATCTGTGGGATTGACCAACGCAGGCTTCGGTATTCGCTGGTGGGAATAGCTTGTGTCTTGCCATTGGCCAGATTACGCATCAAGGGTTCGCGCCCGAAGGAGCCGCCGCGAACGGCTGCCTCAACCGTCTGCGATGGCTGAGCCGAGCGCGCTTGGTATTCCAGGCCCTGGGGGATCGGCAGCGTGGCCTGCACATCCCTGACCGGCTGGGTACTTCGATTGATGTAGACCACGCGGTACTCGATCAGATCACCGGGCTTGATCCCGTTAATCGGCTTGAGCACCTCACTGCCGTTTTCAAAGGTCACCAGTATCTGGGTGAGTACGGCTTCTACCGCCGACGACTGGGCCTGCGGCGCGGCGCCAAGGTGGGGCTGCGCATGCACCGGGGCCGCGCAGCAGGCCAAAACCAAAATTGCAACTGCATGCAAGCGGCCCGGGGTCGCTGCCCGCAGCAGATTCCCCATGCAACTTGCACGAATCGAAAACTTCATAGACCGCCCTCAATTCAAAAAAAGGGCGAATTCTTGTGTCGATGTCTTAAAAAATCAATTCTCTTTGCAAGATTTGACAAAACGAAGCGAAAAATTAATCGCTCATAACGAGACGAAGCAAGCGCTGATTCGCCAATGACGAGGGCAGACAGTCAGTGAACTTCTTTGCGCTAGGTTTTTGGGTTCGCAAGGACAAAAAGGAGGGCCCGGTGGGCCCCGACCCAACACGCGCGATAAAGTTGAACGCAGGACGAGGCTGTCCCGCTAACTGGAATTTCAGTGACGCTGCGGAGTCTGTCTCAGCGCGTGGACCTGCTCGCGCAGGTCCTGGGCCCAACGCCTGCGGTCGCGACCCGCGTGTCGATCGGGCGGGCCAATCAACACATGGGCTTGCACGCCTTGAGCCGCCAGAGTGCGCAGCACCGACCCAACCAGGGTGTCGTCGCCAACAAAACGCGGGGCGTGGCTGACCAGGCCGCTCGGACCATCGACAAAACGCAGGGCCACCGGCTGCACCGGCACATCGGCCAGGATGGCGGCCTGGATCAAGTTGGCATGGAAGGGCTTGATCGCCAGACCATCTCCGGTGGTGCCTTCCGGGAAAACGGCCAGCACATCGCCAGCCCGGAGACGCTCCACCATGAAGTGCACCATCCGGTGCGCATCACGGCGCGACTCGCGCTCAATAAACAAGGTCCCCGCCTCACGCGCCATGTAGCCGATCAAGGGCCAACGCTGCACATCGGCCTTCGAGATGAATCGGCAGTAGCCCGCTGCATGCAAGACCAGGATGTCAAGCCACGAGATGTGGTTGGCCACCAGCAGTACCGGCCCACCATTTAGGGGCGGGCCCTGGCGACGCAGCTCGATACCCAGAGCCGCGAGCATCCGGCTGGCCCAGCGCTGTACATGCTCTTGCCTTTGGCCCGTCTCCAGGCGCGTGAATTGCAAGCGGATGATCCAAAAACCGCTCACGATCTGCCAGAGAACACGCACCAAACGCCCCAACACCCGAGGTCGTCCGAGCAGGCCCAGCATGCTCAGCCCTCGAAGGCGATGCGGCCGCCCACCACGGTCCAACGCACCCTCGCCGGCAGGGCGTGACCCGCAAAGGGAGAATGCCGTCCTCGACTGCGCAGAGCCTGAGGCTCGACGGCCCACTGCGCAGCGGGATCGAACAGGCACAGATCGGCCACGCCCCCGACGCGCAGGCGGCCGCAGCTTTCCCTCAGGGGCCCCAGCGCCGAGCCCATCACCCGGGCGGGATCACAGGTCAGCCGTGAGAGGACCTGGGGCAGTTCCAGCCCTTCCTGTTGGCCCCACTTGCAGGCCAGCCCCAGTAGCAATTCAAGTCCGCTGGCGCCAGGCTGGGCTTGCGCAAAGGGCAAGGCCTTGTCGTCATCGCTGACTGGGGTGTGGTCAGACACCAGCGCATCAATGACGCCCTCCTTGAGGGCCTGGCTAAGCGCCTGCCGATCGCGCTGCTGTCGCGGCGGTGGATCCAGGCGCATGCGGCTGTCGAAGTAGCCAATGTCGTTGTCGGTCAGCAGCAGGTTGTGGATGCTCACATCACAGGTGATCGGCAGGCCCTCGGCTTTGGCCGCTTGTACCAAGCGGACGCCGGCAGCACTGCTGATGCGCAGGACATGCAATCGCGCCCCGGTGCTGCGTACCAACTCAAACAAGGTGTGCAAGGCCACTGTCTCGGCAGCCACCGATACGCCCGA